>MAAC01019220.1_pt1 | contig 288443 bp, 231 predicted proteins | sample 1115981 | NCBI WGS metagenome assembly MAAC01 (sample SAMN04961126, study PRJNA320927) | seawater metagenome | isolation source: sample BD02T64 sea water enriched with oil for 64 days | place: USA:Gulf of Mexico | collected 2013-07-27 | reverse complement strand
TCAACAACACTTACTGCAAGTGGAGGCGATAGTTATATTTGGAGTACAACTGAAACTACAGAAAGTATTACAGTGAGTCCTAATGTAACCACAACATATACAGTCACAGGATTCTTAAACGGATGTGAAAACACTTCAGAAGTTACAGTGACTGTAATTGATGAGGGAATAACAGCTTATGCTGGAGAAGATGTTACGATTTGCCGAGGATATGAAACAATTTTAACAGCAAGTGGTGGAACAAGTTATTTATGGAATACAGGAGAAACCACACAGAGTATTACTGTGGGACCAATGTCGTCTAGAGATTATACTGTGATCGCATATGATGGATCTTATGAAGATGAAGATTCTGTTACTGTAACTGTAATTACTAATCCGAATGTTCATATAAATAACGGCCAAAATATTACAATTTTAGCTGGAGATTATGTGACTTTATCTGCTTTTGGAGCGGACACTTACGAGTGGAGTAATGGAGCTACATTACCTAATATAGCGGTTAATCCAAGTGAATCTAGAAGATATTCTGTCATCGGTTTCGTTGGCTTTTGTTCAGACATGAAAGAAATCGATGTCAATGTCATTCAGCGTGTGGTTGCAAATGCTGGAGATAATCAAGAAATTTGTATGGGAGAAAGTATAACCTTGACAGCAAGTGGAGGAGAGGATTATTTATGGAATACCGGTGAAACGACTCAAAGCATTACAGTATCACCGGAAGAATCTTCTGAATACTCAGTTCTTGTTTATAACGAGTTAGATTCAGGTGAAGCGACAGTACTGGTTTCGGTAACTGATTGTACAGCCGTTGAAATTCCTGTAGAAGACACATCGAGTTTTGACTTCTTAATGTATCCAAATCCAGCTACGGATAATTTAAATATTAGAATTTCAGGTTTTGATAAGCTCTCAGGATTATCAATTTATGATCTATCCGGAAAGTTAATTTACACAGAGGATATAAAAACTGTAAACACACCTATTGTAACTAAAACTTTGAACATTTCTAATTACTCTAAAGGAATGTATATTGTAAAATTAAACTACGACAACAAAATACTCACTGAGCGATTAATGCTTAAATAATATAAATAAACCTGACGCTAAGTCGGGTTTATTGTTTTAAAGAGATTGCTAAAATTGTAGCTAAGGAATCACAGTTTTTAATGCTTAAGGAAAAATTCCGCTTTTTATATGAGTTTTCAACTACATATGTTTTACAGGTCTCAGCCTTTGTATCACTTTCTGAAAAATTAACTTTACCATACTTAATCAAGTCACCTACAATTAGAGTGTCTAAATTATGATTTCCCATGGCCACAAGAGCATTATCAGAATAGTGCTTCTGTTTTAAGGAAATATTTTTTATAGTTCTAGCATTAGGACCGTAGTCACAAGATGTTTTTTTACCATTCAAAAAGAACGCAAGAAGTATAAGTCCAATTGCAAAGCCACCCAAATAGTAGCCAAGACGGTGAATGAATTTCATGTATTAATATTTATTGATTTTTAAATGATACATGCTGTTCGTTATTAATTAATTTAATCAGAGAGAAGCCTTTTAGTATGCTCGTTTCATTTTAAAAAATTAATAAGTTGACATCACTGTATTCTAGATCAAACCAATCTGCAACAGATTTATTGGTTAGAATTCCGTGGTAAAAGTACAACCCATTTTTCAATCCACGATCAAATCTTATGGCATTTTCTATTCCGCCATCATCAGCAATTTTCAATAAATAAGGTGTGAATATATTACTAATTGAAACTGAGGCGGTTCTGGAATAGCGTGCAGGTATATTTGGTACACAATAATGCGTGACGCCATTGACTTCAAAAGTTGGCTGATCATGATTCGTAATTTCGCTAGTTTCGAAACAGCCACCCATGTCTATACTGACATCAATTATGACAGCTCCGTTTTTCATTTGATCTACCATACTTTCAGTAACTACAATTGGAGATCTATTAGCGCCTCTAACAGCACCAATTGCAACATCGCATCGCTTTAAAGCTTTTAACAGGTTTTTAGGTTGAACCGTTGACGTATAAAGTGTTCTCCCTAAATTAGATTGTACCCTTCGTAATTTTGAAATAGAATTATCAAATATCCTAACGTTAGCACCTAGTCCGATGGCAGAACGTGCAGCAAACTCACCAACAGTTCCTGCGCCTATGATAACAACTTCAACAGGAGGGACTCCGCTAACATTTCCAAACATTAAACCATTTCCACCGTTAATATTTGAAAGTAATTCTGAGGCAATTAAGATGGAAGCAGTTCCTGCAATTTCACTCAAAGAACGCACTGCAGGATAGGCACCATCTTCATCTTTGATGAATTCAAATGCCAATGCAGTAACTCGTTTAGAAGCCAAAGCTTCAAAGTATTTTTTGTGCTGTGTTTTTAATTGTAAAGCGGAAATCACTAAGGCTTGCGGATTAATTAATTTAATCTCATCGACCGAAGGCGGCTCAACCTTTAAAATAATAGGGCAGGAGTAAACTTTCGCAGTGTCTTTAGTAACTTCAGCACCTGCTTCACTATAGGCTTTGTCTTTAAAATTAGCACCTTCACCAGCACCGGCTTCTACCATCACACGATGACCATTGGATGTAAGAGCAGAAACTGCATCAGGCGTTAGACAAACTCTCTTTTCCTGGAAAAAGGTTTCTTTAGGGATTCCAATAAATAATTTGCCTTTTTTTCTTAAAACTTCTAAGGTTTCTTCTTGTGGTAGTAATTGCTCCTTGGTAAAAGGTGATAATGATTTGCTCATTTAGTTTTAATTAAGAAATTCAAATTACAAATAATTATTTGAAAGAAACAAAAACTTAAAATTTAAACACAGACTATAGACAATATTCTATGTTTTTTGTAAATTTAGTTTTTAATTCAATATGAAAAAGTACGAAATAAAGGATATCCTAATAGGAATTAGTATAATAATTTTACCTATTTTTCTATTTATTCATAAATGGATTCCAGAAGCAGATTCTTTAATTATATTTAATTTCACTTTTGATCGAGGTGAATTCACCAAAGTAAATGTTTTAGTCTGGATATTGTGTTTTAAATTTTTTACTATAGCGATATTATCGTTATGGTACATCAGTTGTAAACATTGGTGGAAACAAGCAATTTTAGTGCCGTTGATAATTGAACTGTTCAAGTTTTTTGGTGTTTTTTATACTCAGCATGATTTTATCGATGAGATCGACTTTTTGTACAGTCTACCTCTTACATTACCTATAATAATTGCGGTGATAATTATTTCGAAAAGATTGAATTATTATTCAATCACGCAAGATTTAAAAGATGATATGGATGAAGAAATTAATACCATTTTTTCCGAATTGGCATTTGAAGGTCATGAAAAAATTAAGCAAGTAATTATAGATTTTGAACATGCAAAATTGAACAGTAAAAATTTAAATAATAAGGAGTATCTTAAGGAGTTGAAAAGTCTGAAGAACAGATTAAAAAACTTTTAACAACATGGGGAAATTAAGAATGTTAAGAGCAAAATATTTTGCAATGGATATGGTTTTTATTTCTATTATTCTATGTATTCCCTTTCTTTTTTATTTATATAGTTTCGCACCACATGAATCAGATGTATGGGAAACAAAATATTTTAAAATTCAGGCAGGTAATTTCGATGATGTCAGCTATTTTCTATGGTTGTTGAGTGTTAAGATTTATACAATAACAATTATAGTCGCATGGTATTTTAGCTGTAAACATTGGTGGAAATCCCTATTGCTTTTTCCTTTATCAATTGAGATAAACAACTTATTACAATACTTGAATATTAAATATCTTTTTTTTACAGAAATCAACTTTTTTTCTAGTTTTCCTATAATTGTAATATTAAATATAGGAATTATATATGCTTCAAGAAAATTAAAATATGAGGGTTCTTCTAAAGGGATATATACTGAATTAAATATGGAAACTGTACGTTTGAGTACTACTGTTTCGAATTTAAAAAGTAATAATTACAAGGCCGTGAAAAAAGAATTAATTAATTTAAGAACAGATAAAGCTACAATCTCAAAAAAGGAGTACTTAAAAGAATTGATATCATTAAGAGATAAAATTATCATTGAATATTTTTAGTAATTTACTTTGCATTTTTTATTTCTAGAAGTATTTCATCCAATAAAGCTTTCTTTTCTTCAGACCATTTTTTATTTAATTCTGAGTTGATATAAGACTCTATTTCAGATTTAGAACGCACTTCAGAATTGCTAGCATCTTCAATAAACATATCGCCTTTACCAGTAATTAACCAGATTAAATTAATTTGTGGATATTTAGTCACAATACGCTCTATAACATCGCTACCCACAGACGCATTGTTTTTTTGCATCCGAAGGGTATAGCCATTGGCAGATCCAATTGAAATGTCAAATTGGCGTGCACTTAAATCCAAATGGTTGATAAACTGAATGATTCTATGAATGGTTTTACTCATAATTATTAAGGGAAAATTAAAAACGAATATATGTATATACAAGGCCAATTTAGGAAATATTCTTCAATAGTTGTAATATTATAGAAAATTTTCTATATTAGTGACTCACTTAAAATTTGATCATGGAATTGAAAACTATAGATGCTGGCATTGGATTAACAGTTTGGCTGGTTTTAAACAAAGTATTCATTCTTGCGGCAATGTATTTAGTTGCAAAACTGTACTTAAGACTAATGAAGTACTTAAAGCTAAGAATTAGTGAATTGGAAAACTAATAAATTTAAATCTAAAGTGTTTAATTAATAGTAGTAAAAAACCTGACACACATAGTATTGTATCAGGTTTTTTCAACTTATATGTTAGTATTAAAAGTACTGCTTAAATTTCGCCCAAAAGCCTTTAGGACTGATTCTAAATTCATCCTCTAGGTCTTGCAAACTTTTATCTGCGTCATTCATTTTATTAAACATTTTTGCTCTTATTAAATAAATGGAGGGTATTACAATTGCCATTACTGGAATTAAATGAAATAATTCAAATTCATCTATGGCTCCAATGTTATCATTAAATATTCCAACAATTTGATAAATATACATAGCCATAGGTACTAACAACGCATGGTACCACCAATGTCTACAAGTTAAAAACCAAATTAAAAGAAAAGAGAAAGGTATTGCCTTATTGGTGAGAACCCACATGGCAAAATTAGCGTCTCCCCAGCTTTTACTATCATAAGTAAATAAAAAGGTATCCCAAACTTGCGTTTCAGGGATACCTTTATATAAGTAAAACAAATAGGGCGTAATTGCGATAAAAGTCGCTATTATACTGCCCAATATAAGAGAGTTGTTGCTAAGCTGTCGCTTATTCGTTACCTCCGATATTACGTTTTTTCTTAGTAAGTTCTGTCTTTGTTTGATCATTTAAGTCGATAATGTTAGAAGCCTGAGCTGTAAACAAAACACCACCAAATATTGCGATCGCGAGTACTAATTTTTTTGATTTCATAATTTCAAGGGATTTAATTAATTATATACAAATTTAAGATTGACAGCCCTCAATATATGTTAAGGAAATGTTAAAATCAATTTGCGAAATCTCTTGAACGTTACGGTTTTTCCGTACTCTCACGCTTTGGTCTGATGGCAAGTTGCCAAAAAAATTATGTTAAATTTTCTTGTTGCATAGGGTTTTCTTCGGTTAAATTTATGTTTTTGCTCAATTTGAGGGTTCTTGAGGCATTATTGTTCATTGTTAGCGTAATGATATCTGCGTTTTTAGGCAGTAAATTTGGTAGCTTTTCTGGCCATTCTATCAGTATCCAATGATCGGAATATAGATAGTCTTCAATACCGAAATTTAGGGCTTCATTTTCATCATTAATTCTGTATAAATCGAAATGATAAATTTTATCATTTGATGTTAAATACTCATTTATAATTGAAAACGTCGGACTACTTACACTATCATTACTACCCAAAGCATTCACTAATGCTTTAATAAGCGTTGTTTTGCCTGTTCCCATCTCACCATAGAATAATATGGTTTTAGTTGTCAGTTGCTCTAAAAGCAGCTTTGAGACAGATTCTAAGTCGTTTATTTGATAGGTAATTTCCAAAATTCAGTACTATATCATTATAATTATGACACAATAATAGGAATAAAACTTGAGAAAAACTAAAAAAAAGTGTATTTCATCGGGTTTTATTGCATTACACAGAACTACTTCGGATTCATTACTACAAATGGAATGATCATTTCTTCAAGTGAAACGCCTCCATGTTGGTAGGTGTTTCTAAAGTAACTTACATAATGATTATAATTATTGGGATATGCTAAAAAAGAATCTCCTTTTGCGAAAATGAATGAACTACTCATGGTCAAGGCTGGCAAGTGGATGGACTTTGGGTTTTTAGCTGCTAGGACATCCCTGTCTTCGTAAGTCAGACTCCTCCCTGTTTTATAACGTAAATTTAAACTCGTATCGCGATCACCTATAACTTTGGATGGATTTTTCACATTAATAGTGCCATGATCTGTCGTTAAGATTAATTTGAATCCTAATTGTTGGGCTTGTTGGATCATTTCTAACAATGGAGAGTTTTTGAACCAACTTTGCGTTAACGAGCGATACGCTTTATCATTTGAAGCCAATTCTTTAACCACTTCCATTTCTGTTTTTGAATGAGAAAGCATATCTACAAAATTGTAGACAATTACTGAAAGATCATTGTTTTTTAAGGTTTTGAAATTATCAACAAGTTTTTTTCCGTTTCTTAAATTCGTGATCTTATGATATTCGTATTTAATATGGTTTAGTCCTAATCGTTTTAATTGAGCTGCTAAAAATTCAGATTCATATAAATTTTTGCCGCCTTCATCTGTATCGTTTTTCCATAATTTTGGATGTAATCGCTCCATATCAAGAGGCATCAAACCAGAAAAGATAGCATTTCTAGCATATTGCGTAGCTGTAGGCAAAATGCTATAAAAAGGGGCTTCCGAAGCTTTCTTATAATAATTATTAACTATAGGCTCAAAAGATTTCCACTGATCATATCTTAGATTGTCAATAACAATTAAAAGTGTTGGCTGATCTTTACTTAATTCTGGAACAACCTTTTCTTTAAATAACGTATGAGACATTATTGGTGCTTCATTGTTATGATCAAACCAACTTTCATAATTTTTATCAATAAATTTTCCGAATTGTAGATTAGCTTCATTTTTTTGAGATTCTAAAATTTCGGTCATACCAATATCTTCAATATCTTCAAGCTGCAATTCCCAATAAACCAATTTTTTATATAAATCAGACCATTCTTCAAAACTATTAACCATAGACAAGTCCATGGCAATTTTTCTGAATTCTTGTTGATAGTTAGACGTTGTTTTTTCAGAGATCAATCGAGAATGATCCAAATTTTTCTTTAGACTTAATAAGATCTGATTTGGGTTTACAGGTTTAATAAGATAATCCGCTATTTTGCTCCCAATAGCTTCCTCCATAATATACTCTTCTTCACTTTTAGTTATCATTACGACTGGAAGATTAGCCCGACGTTCCTTAATTTCATGAAGCGTTTCTAATCCGGTTAATCCTGGCATGTTTTCATCTAAAAAAACAATGTCAAAATTGGTGTCGTCTATAATTTCTATAGCTTCAGTTCCACTTTGACACGTTGTAACCTGATATTGTTTTTTTTCCAAAAAGAGAATATGAGGTTTTAGTAAATCAATTTCATCATCAACCCAAAGAATATTTATATTGTTCATGTATATTTGTTTAATATTAATGTAATAGTCAAAGTTTGAATACAATAAACAAACTCAAAATATTTAACGACCCAATTTACGGATTTATTACAATACCTAGTTCGTTAATTTTTGATTTGATCGAGCATAAGTATTTCCAGCGTCTACGACGTATCACTCAAATGGGAATGTCTTATTTGGTGTATCCAGGGGCTCATCATACAAGATTTCATCATGCAATTGGTTGTATGCATTTAATGCAAAAAGCAGTCAATGTACTTCGTTTTAAAGGGATTACAATTTCGAAAGAAGAAGAAACCGCTTTATATGCTGCCATACTTTTACATGATATTGGGCATGGTCCATTTTCACATGCCATGGAACATAGCATCGTAAATCAGGTGTCTCATGAGGAGATCTCGTTGCTGTTTATGGAGGAATTAAATATTGAATTTAACTCAAATTTAACGCTAGCCATTCAAATATTTAAGGGCGAGTATAAACGTAAATTCATGTGTCAGCTTATTTCTAGTCAATTTGATATGGATAGGGCCGACTATTTAAAACGCGATAGTTTCTACACAGGTGTTGCAGAAGGAAATGTAAATAGTGAACGCTTAATCACAATGCTTAATGTAATAAACGATCATCTTGTTGTTGAGGAAAAGGGTATTTATAGTGTTGAAAAATTTTTAGTGGCACGCCGATTTATGTATTGGCAAGTCTATTTGCACAAAACAGGTATCGTCGCAGAACAATTATTAACTAGGGTTTTGCAACGCGCTAAAGAACTTACTAATGCAGGTATTGAATTAAAAGTAAGCAAAGCCTTATCCTTTTTTCTTAAGCATGAAATTACGGCGTCCAATTTTGATAGTACAACTTTGGAAACGTTTTCTAGATTGGATGATAATGATATTATTTCGGCAATGAAGGATTGGCAATACCATGACGATTTTGTACTAAGTAATCTTTGTGATATGATTATTAACAGGGACTTGTTAAAAATAAAGATAAAAAACAAGCCCATTACATTAGAACTCAGAAATAAACATCTTGAAATTGTAAGGACAAAGCATCATATAAGCTCAGGTGAAGCGGCGTATTTTGTGTTTTCAGGTTCAATTTCAAATCAAGCATATTCCTCTAAAGTGGCGCAAATTAATATTTTGAAAAAATCAGGTAAAGTAGTAGATATAGCCAAAGTTTCCGATCAATTTAGTATTAAAACTTTATCAAAACCTGTTACTAAATATTATATATGCTATCCTAAAGACAAAATGTGATACATTTTTTCTATTTTTGCGAGAATGAACTTTACAGCAGAACAAATAGCAGGAATTTTGGAAGGCGACATCGTTGGGAATCCTGACGTGGAAGTTTCTACGCTTTCTAAAATAGAAGAAGGTACTAAAGGGTCGTTAACTTTTTTGGCAAATCCTAAGTACACTCAATATATATACTCAACAAAGGCCTCTATCACAATTGTGAATAAGACGTTTATTCCTGAAAATGATTTGGAAACTACGCTTATTAAAGTTGAAGATGCTTATAAATCATTTTCGAAATTGTTAGAGTATTATAACCAAATTAAAATGAATAAAAGTGGCATAGAACAGCCTGCTTTTATTTCTGACTCGGCTAAAATTGATGAAAGTATTTATTTAGGTGCATTCTCTTATATCGGTGAAAATGTTGTGATTGGAAAAAATGTAAAAATATTTCCTAATGCTTATATTGGTGATAATGTTACCATAGGAGACAATACTGTTTTGTTCTCCGGAGCAAAAGTTTATTCAGATTGTGTCATTGGAAAACATTGTGTAATTAATTCTGGAGTTATCATAGGTGCCGATGGATTTGGTTTTGTTCCAGATGAAAAAGGCGAATACAGTAAAATTCCACAAATTGGAAATGTTATCATAGAGGATTTTGTTGATGTTGGTGCTGCCACTACAATTGATAGAGCTACTATGGGATCTACAATTATCAGGAAAGGTGTTAAATTGGATAACCAAATTCATATAGCACACAATGTTGAGATTGGTAAAAATACGGTAATAGCTGCTCAGACGGGAATTGCTGGATCTACTAAAATTGGTGAAAATTGCAAAATTGGCGGTCAAGTTGGAATCGCTGGGCATATTGTAATAGGTGACAATGTAAAAGTTCAGGCACAATCTGGAATTGGAAGAAATGTAAAAGATGATGAAATATTACAAGGCTCTCCATCATTTTCATATGGCGATTGGAATAAGTCTTATGTGTATTTTAAGAATCTACCAAAGATAGTAAAGACTATAAACGAAATAGAAAAAAAAGTAAATGGCAATAATTAAAACAGACGTTAAACAGAAGACCATTCAAACGGAAGTTTCATTGACAGGTGTTGGATTGCATACCGGTAAGAATGTAACACTTACCTTTAAACCTGCGCCCGTAAATAATGGATTCGCATTTAAAAGGATTGACTTAGAAGGCAGTCCTATTATTGAAGCGGATGCAAATTATGTTACAAATACACAGCGTGGTACCTGTTTAGAAAAGAATGGAGTTTCAATCCAGACCTCAGAACACGTTTTAGCGGCTCTTGTTGGATTGGATTTTGACAATGCCTTTATCGAACTTGATGCTTCTGAACCACCAATTATGGACGGTTCTTCTAAATTTTTTATTGAAGCATTAGAAAAAGCTGGTGTAGAAGAACAAAATAGTTTTAGAGAAGAATATGTTGTTTCAGACGTTATAACATACGCTGACGAAGAAACTGGAAGTGAGATTTTGGTGATGCCAGCCAAAGAATACCAAATTACAACGATGGTTGATTTTGGTACGAAGGTATTAGGTACACAAAATGCCACACTAAATCATATCTGCGATTTTAAAGAAGCGATTTCCGATTCAAGAACATTTAGCTTTTTACATGAAATAGAAATGCTATTGGAGAATGGATTAATAAAAGGAGGCGATTTAAATAACGCTATTGTTTATGTAGACAAAGAACTATCTCCTGAAACAATGGAACGCTTAAAAGTGGCCTTCAAAAAAGATGACATTTCAATTAAGCCTAATGGTATTTTGGACAACCTAACGCTACATCATCCAAATGAGGCAGCAAGACATAAACTACTAGATGTAATTGGAGATCTCGCTTTGGTTGGAACAAAAATAAAAGGAAAAGTCATAGCGAATAAACCTGGACACTTTGTGAACACACAGTTTGCAAAAAAATTGTCTAAAATTATTAAAAACGAAAGACGCAATAACGTTCCAAATGTAGATCTTAATCAGACTCCATTAATGGATGTGAATCAAATTATGGATATGCTACCACATAGACAACCATTCTTATTGATTGACAAGATTTTTGAATTATCAGATTCTCACGTTATTGGTTTGAAAAACGTAACCATGAATGAACCTTTTTTTGAAGGTCATTTCCCAGGAGCTCCAGTAATGCCTGGAGTTTTAATAGTAGAAGCTATGGCGCAAACTGGTGGAATCCTTGTTTTAAGTACAGTACCCGATCCAGAAAACTACCTTACGTTTTTTATGAAGATTGATAAAGTTAAATTTAAACAGAAAGTTGTACCTGGAGATACATTAATATTTAAATGTGACCTTATAACTCCTATACGACGAGGGATATGCCATATGCAAGGCTACGCCTATGCCAATGGGAAATTATGTGCTGAAGCTGAATTAATGGCGCAAATCTCAAAAGTAAAATAAGATGAATTGTGCTTTGAAACAATTAGAATTAATTTAAAAGTTTTGATAGCGTACATATTTTGCATTTGTAAAAAAATAAAAACAAAAAAATGAATCAACCTTTAGCTTACGTACATCCTGGTGCAAAAATTGCAAAGAATGTTGTTATTGAACCGTTCACAACTATTTATAATAATGTTGTGATTGGAGAAGGTACTTGGATTGGAAGTAATGTAACAATTATGGAAGGCGCTCGTATCGGAAAAAACTGTAATATTTTCCCAGGATCTGTAATATCTGCTGTTCCTCAAGACTTGAAATATAAGGATGAAGATACGCTCACTGTAATTGGTGATAACGTTACCATTAGAGAGTGTGTTACGATAAACAGAGGGACAACTGATAAAATGAAAACTGTAATCGGAAACAATTGTTTAATTATGGCGTATTGCCATATTGCTCACGATTGTATTGTTGGAAATAATTGTATTTTCTCTAACAACAGTACTTTGGCAGGACACATTACAATCGGAGACTTTGTAGTATTAGCAGGAATGACAGCAGTGCATCAATTTTGTTCAATAGGTAATCATGCTTTTGTTACTGGAGGTTCATTAGTGAGAAAAGATGTTCCACCATTTGTAAAAGCTGGTCGTGAGCCATTATCATATGTTGGTATTAATTCTGTTGGATTAAGAAGACGTGGATTTTCAACTGAAAAAATAAGAGAAATACAGAATATATATCGTTTTCTTTACCAGAAAAATTATAATAATACGCAGGCTTCAGAAATTATTGAAGCTGAAATGGAGGCAACTCCAGAACGCGATGAGATACTTCAATTTATCAAAAATTCTCATCGAGGTATAATGAAAGGATATTTTAAATCAAATTAAATTTATGGCAAGTACATCAGATATTAGAAACGGATTATGCATTAAATACAATAATGATATTTATAAAATTATTGAATTTTTACATGTGAAACCGGGGAAAGGTCCAGCCTTTGTAAGAACAAAAATGAAAAGTGTAACCAATGGGAAAGTATTAGACAATACGTTTTCTGCAGGACACAAAATTGAAGATGTCAGAGTAGAAACTCACAAATTCCAGTTTCTATATCATGATGGAGAATTTTTTCATTTTATGAATACCGAAGACTATTCTCAAATTCAGCTGTTAGAGGCTGCTTTAGATCGTCATGATTTAATGAAAGAAGGAGAGGTTGTTACTGTGATTATTAATACGGAAGACGATATGCCGCTTTCGGTAGAAATGCCTGCAAGTGTTATTTTAGAAGTGACCGCAACTGAGCCAGGTATTAAAGGAAATACTGCCACCAATGCAACTAAACCTGCAACTGTTGAAACAGGCGCTAGTGTTAATGTCCCTTTATTTATCAACGAAGGTGATAAGATAAAAGTTGAAACCGAAAAGGGTACATACAAAGAACGAATTAAAGATTAGATTCTCTTGAAATTTCCTCACCAATATAGATTAAAAGAAATAGCAGCCTTAATTGACTGTGAATTTATTGGAAACGAAGACTTTCCAATATTGGGCATGAATGAAATACATGTTGTAGAGTTTGGAGACATCGTGTTTGTAGATCATCCAAAATATTATGATAAGGCATTAAATTCTGCTGCTACTATTGTATTAATAAATAAAGAAGTAGTATGTCCGGAAGGGAAGGCTTTATTGATTTCTGATGATCCATTTAGAGATTTCAACATATTAACGAGTCACTTTAAACCGTTTCAATCGTCTAATGTAGCTATTTCTACTTCCGCGAAAATTGGACTAAATACAATTATTCAGCCTAACTGCTTCATAGGAAACAATGTGGTTATAGGTAACAATTGTATTATACATTCAAATGTTAGCATTTATGATGATACTATTATTGGAAATAATGTTACAATCCATGCAGGAACTATTTTAGGTGCGAGTGCATTTTATTATAAAAATAGACCAGAAGGATTTGATCAGCTTAAATCTGGTGGTAGAGTCGTTATAAAAGATCATGTTGATATTGGCGCTTTATGTACAATTGATAGAGGCGTTACTGGCGATACCACTATTGGAGAAGGCTCAAAATTGGATAACCAGATTCAAATTGGTCATGATACATTAATCGGTAAAAAGTGTTTAATCGCTTCGCAGACTGGCATCGCTGGCTGTGTTGTTGTTGAAGATGAAGTCACGTTATGGGGTCAGGTTGGTGTTAAAAGTGGTATTACAATTGCCAAAGGAACTGAGATTTTTGCGCAATCTGGTTTAGGACATTCCACAGAAGAAAATAAATCTTATTTTGGCTCTCCAGCTTTTGAAGCACGAGAAAAATTTAAAGAAATGGCATATATTAGAAAAATACCTGAAATTCTTAAAAAATTAAAAAACAAATAGATGTCTCCCAAAGAAATAGTGAAGAGTTTTTATGATATGGATTTGGCTAATGCGCCAAATGCCATTGATTTGTTTCATAACGATTGTGATTTACATTGGAATAGTACAAATGGGTATACCAAACTCGATTATTCAGGAATCAATGAAATGTTAGAAGGAGTAAAGAAAGCCTTTTTATCTTTTAAATATAGATTGAGCCATCTTTTGGAAGATGACAATGTGGTTACGGCGAGATATACAATTTATGTTACGCCAATTGAAACACCAGATATTGAACAAGCTTTGGCTCATTTCACTTCAATCTGGCATATTAAGGATAATAAACTTTTTAAAGGATATGAAATTAGTCAGCAGGCCGATGACGGTGCATTAAGTACAAAATCATATTCAGAAATAAAAGTCTAAAAAACGAAAATATATTCTTGCTAAAAGTTTACTTTTGCAAGGTCTTAAAAAACTTAAATTAATAGAACAAATGAGTGTTTTAGTAAATAAAAATTCAAAAATTATAGTACAAGGATTTACTGGTAGTGAAGGAACCTTTCACGCTGGCCAAATGATTGACTATGGAACCAATGTTGTTGGAGGTGTTACACCAGGGAAAGGTGGTCAAACACATCTCGATAAACCAGTTTTCAATACAGTACAAGAAGCTGTTGAGCAAGTTGGTGCTGATACAACTATTATTTTTGTGCCACCAGCTTTCGCTGCTGATGCCATTATGGAAGCTGCAAATGCTGGTATAAAAGTAATTATAACAATCACTGAAGGAATTCCTGTTGCTGATATGATTAAAGCAGCAGATTATATTAAGGATAAAGAGTGTCGTTTAATTGGACCAAATTGTCCTGGCGTAATTACTCCTGGTGAGGCAAAGGTTGGAATCATGCCTGGCTTTGTATTTAAGAAAGGTAATGTTGGTGTGGTATCTAAATCTGGTACCTTAACCTATGAAGCTGCAGACCAAGTTGTGAAACAAGGTTTAGGAATTACGACTGCAATTGGAATTGGTGGAGACCCAATTATTGGAACAACAACTAAAGAAGCTGTTGAAATGCTCATAAATGACCCAGAAACAGATTGTGTTGTTATGATAGGTGAGATTGGCGGACAACTAGAAGCCGATGCTGCAAAATGGTATCAAGATAGCGGAAGTAAAAAACCGATTGTTGGATTTATTGCTGGAGAGACTGCACCTGCTGGAAGAACAATGGGGCATGCTGGTGCAATTGTAGGAGGAAGTGATGATACTGCGCAGGCTAAAAAACAAATTATGAGAGACTGTGGAATTCATGTTGTGAATTCTCCTGCTGAAATCGGCAAAAAAGTAGCAGAAGTTTTAGCATAAACTTTTGTTAAAATATTTATAAAAGGATTACGTTATCATTCCGTTGGCTGTATTTTAGTCAACGGAATTTTCATTTCAATCAATCAATCAATTAATTTAAACACTAATAAAACTACCAAATGAAACATTTAAAAGTATTGGCCTTATGTTCGTTTTTGGTTTTTGCATACAGTTGCAAAACCTCTAATGATAATAAGGAATTGGCTTTCGTTGCGGAAGCACAAACTGACGCTAACGGTTTTAGCTATGAAACAGTTACTAATGATCCAACGGGATTGCGTTTATACACATTAGAAAATGGTCTAAAAGTGTATCTAAGTAAAAACAGTGATGAGCCAAAAATTCAAACGTATATTGCTGTAAGGGCAGGATCCAATTATGATCCAAAAGAATCTACAGGATTAGCCCATTATTTAGAGCACATGGTGTTTAAAGGTACGAGCAAAGTTGGTACCGTAGATTGGGAAAATGAGAAAGAATACCTGAAGCAAATATCTGATCTTTATGAACAACATAGAGATGAAACAGATCCAGATAAAAAATTAGCCTTATACAAAAAGATTGATGAAGTATCCTTAGAAGCTTCAAATTTAAGTGTGGCTAATGAATATGATAAAATGACAAGTTCTCTTGGAGCTACAGGTACAAATGCTCATACTTGGTTTGAAGAAACAATTTATAAAAACAAAATCCCTGCTAACGAATTAGACAAGTGGTTGTCACTAGAAAGTGAAAGATTTGGCGAATTGGTTTTGCGTCTTTTTCACACAGAATTAGAAGCAGTTTTCGAAGAATTCAACAGAGGTCAAGATAATGACTTTAGAAAGAGTTATGCTGCAATGCTTGATGGATTATTTCCAAATCATCCTTATGGACAACAGAAAACAATTGGAACAGCTAATCACTTAAAAAATCCATCTTTAGTAGATATCAATAACTATTTCGACAAATATTATGTGCCAAATAATATGGCTATGGTCTTAGTTGGAGATTTAGATTTTGATGCTACTATCAAAAAAGTAAATGATAACTTTGGAAAACTCGAAAAGAAAGAGGTTGTTCATCCAACACTTCCTAAAGAAGAGCCAATTACATCTCCAGTTGTGAAAGAAGTATTCGGCCCTACGGCTGAAAGTGTTTCAATTGCATTTAGATCTCAAGGTGTAAATTCTGAAGAAGAAAAGTTAATGACTGTTGCTGATATGATTTTAGCTAATGGAAATGCTGGTTTAATTGATTTGAACTTAAATCAAAAGCAAGCTGTTCAAAATGCTGGCTGCTCTCCAACGTTCTTAAATGATTATGGATACCATTCGTTTAATGGATCTCCAAAAGAAGGCCAAACACTTGATGAAGTTAAAGATTTATTATTAGCACAAATCGACAAATTAAAGAAAGGTGAGTTTGAAGATTGGATGATCGAGGCTGTTGTAAATGATTTAAAATTAAGTCAAACACAACAATATGAAAATAGTACTGCTTTAGCGTCGATGTATTACAATGCGTTTATTCATCATGAAGATTGGGCTAATAAAGCTAAATTTTTAGATGATTTAAAAAAGGTGACGAAACAAGATGTTATGGATTTTGCAAATAGGTTCTATAAAGACAATTATGTGTTAACCTATAAACGTAAGGGTGAAGATAATTCTATCGTTAAAGTTGCTAATCCAGGAATTACTCCTGTGAATTTAAATAGAGATAAAACCTCGCAATACATGCAAGATTTCAATAAACTGGAATCAGAAGCTTTGCAACCAAAATTTGTTGACTATAAAAAAGCTATTAAAGAAACAACAATGGAAAATGGGATCAAAGTCTCATATATTGAAAATGAATTAAACGATTTATTTAATCTGAATGTCATTTTTGATATGGGAAGCGATAATGATAAAATGCTAGGAATAGCACTTGGTTACATGCAGTACTTAGGAACAGATAAGTATACGGCTGAAGAAATTCAAAAAGAATTCTACAAATTAGGAATCAAATATAACGCACGTAGTGGAGCAGATAGACTTTCTATATCATTGAATGGTTTAAAAGAAAATTTACCTAAAGGTCTTGAATTACTTGAGCATCTATGGGATAACGCAATTCCTGATGGGGATGCTTATAACAGCTATGTTGATCAAATTTTAAAAGGAAGACAAGATGGTAAAACACAAAAAGGAAACATTCTTTATGGAGGATTAATGAATTATGGTAAGTATGGTGAAAACTCTCGATTAAGAAATATCATGCAAGCCAACCAATTAAAAGATATCAATCCACAAACTTTAGTCGATATTGTTAAGGATTTAAAAAATTACAAACAACGTGTCTTTTATTATGGAAAAGATGTTGACGCTGCAGTAACAGCTTTAAATACAAGTCATGTTGTGCCTTCAGAGCTTAAGGATTATTCTGAACCAATGGTTTATATTGAAAAAGAAACTGGAGGAAATGTGTATTTCGTTGATTATGATATGGTGCAATCTGAAATGTTATTCTTAGCAAAAGGGGAACCTTTTAAACCAGAGAACATGGCAGCATCTACTTTATTCAATACTTATTTTGGAGGTGGATTATCTTCGATTGTTTTTCAAGAAATTAGAGAATCTAAGTCATTAGCATATTCTGCCTGGTCGAGTTATGCAAATGCTTCTAGAAAGGATAATTCTAATTATGTCATGGCCTATATGGGAACACAGGCAAATAAAATGCCTCAAGCTGTTGAAGCTATGATGGAATTAATGACTAATATGCCTGAAGCAGAAGAGCAATTCAATGCAGCTAAAGAAGCAACACTTAAAAAAATTGCAGCCCAACGTATAACTAAATCTAGTGTTTTTTGGAATTATGAACGCCTTAAAAAATTAGGTATAGATAATGATAACAGAGAGGCGATGTATAGTGCGATTAAAAATATGACAATGGAAGATCTACGTAATTTCTTTAACACTAATATTAGTGGTGAAAGTTATAATGTAATGGTCATTGGAAATAAAAAAGATATTGATTTTACATCACTAGGAAAACTAGGGAAAGTACAAGAGATGGATGTTGATTATTTATTTAATTATGAGCAACCAGAAGATGTTAAGATGTAATTGATCTTAAAAAGCATTGTTAAAAACCTCACAAGATTTTGTGAGGTTTTTTTATTTGATGCAACTTGTATTTGTTATATTTGAACTACAACTAATCACAAAATATACGCATGAAATTATTAGTAGGTAAAACGGCCATTATTACTGGAGCCAGTAGAGGAATCGGAAAGGGAATTGCTGAAGTTTTTGCTCAGCATGGTGCTAATGTGGCGTTTACATATAGTTCTTCAGTAGAGGCGGCAAATGCATTGGAAAATGAATTGAATGCCTTAGGTGTAAAAGCGAAAGGCTACCAAAGTAATGCTGCAAGTTTTGAGCAGTCTCAATCTTTGGCAGAAGAAGTAATGAAAGAATTTGGAAGCATCGATATTTTAGTAAATAACGCTGGAATTACTAAGGACAACCTTTTAATGCGAATGGGAGAAGAAGATTTCGATAAAGTTATTGAAGTTAATTTGAAATCTGTTTTCAATATGACTAAAGCGGTACAACGTACCATGTTGAAACAACGCAAAGGCTCTATTATAAATATGAGTTCTGTTGTTGGTGTAAAAGGAAATGCTGGTCAAACTAATTATGCGGCATCAAAAGCAGGGATTATTGGATTTTCAAAATCTGTAGCCTTGGAATTGGGATCTCGAAATATTAGAAGTAACGTAATTGCTCCTGGTTTCATAGAAACTGAAATGACAGCAAAACTTGATGAGGAAACGGTTAAAGGATGGCGAAATGCGATTCCATTAAAGCGTGGTGGTACTCCTGAAGATATTGCCAATGCTTGTGTGTTTTTAGCTAGTGATATGAGTGCCTATGTTACTGGACAGACCTTAAATGTTGATGGTGGAATGCTTACTTAATAGATGTCTACAGAAACGTTAATATATAGTATCATTGCTGGAATTATAGCGCTAGGTTTAGCGCTTTTTCAATATATATATAAGTCAAAAAAAAGATCTAAGGTTTATATATTGCTTACGTTTTTAAGATGCATTACAATTTTCTCTGTCCTCTTATTGCTTATCAATCCAAAGTTTGATCAGATTACATTTTATGAAGAGAAACCAAACCTGGTTATTGCAATAGATAATTCTGAATCTGTTGCCTTTTTAAATCAAGATGAAAATGTAAAACAATTTATAGAAAGGCTTACTGGAAATAGCGATTTGAATGCACATTTTAATATCGAATTTTACACATTCGGTAGAGAGGTGAAAGCATCAGATTCGCTAACATTTAATGAAAGGCAATCTAATATGGCCTTGGTTTTCGATCGTTTGTCAGAAGTTTATAATAACACAACGTCGCCAACCATTATTTTAACGGATGGTAATCAAACGTACGGCAACGATTATGAATTTGTGTCTTCGCGATATAAACAGCCTGTTTTTCCGGTTATATTGGGAGATACTATTCAATTCGCAGATTTAAAAATTCAACAGCTCAATGTAAATCGTTATGCCTATTTGAAAAACAAGTTTCCTGTAGAAATAATTGCGGTTTATAATGGGAGTAATGTTATAAATACGCAATTAAAAATAACTTCAGGCACAGCTGTATTACATTCTCAAAACTTAAGTTTTAATCCAACAAATGCCTCTCAGGTTATTACAGTAAATTTACCAGCAAATCGTGTTGGTACTCGAGGGTATAAGGCTGAACTTATCCCATTAACTAATGAAAAAAACAAGGTTAATAATTACAAGAATTTTGCCGTCGATATTATTGATCAAAAGACCAATGTTGCCATAGTTTCTGAAGTGTCTCACCCCGATTTAGGTGCCATTAAAAATGCAATTGAGAGTAATGAACAGCGAAAAGCGAGCATCGTTTCATGTAACGAGTTTATTAGTAATTCTAGAGATTATCAGCTTGCCATTATATATCAACCAAACAATAATTTTAGAGGTGTATATCGGGAAATTGAAACACTTAAAATGAATAAATTTGTCATTTTAGGAACAAACACTAATTGGTCAGTTGTTAATAGCTTACAATCTAATTACAATCAGGAGATCAGTAATCAGGAAGAGAATTTTCAGCCTATTCTAAATCGTAATTATGGAACCTTTATAATTGATGATTTGAGTTTTGATGATTTACCACCGTTGTCTTCAGAATTTGGAGCGCTTAAATTTAGTGTACCTATAGAGACAATATTATTTAAAAGTATTAATGGCATCCAAATTGAAGAACCATTACTCGCGACATTTGAAATTAATAATAGGAGAGAAGCTGTACTTAATGGAGAAGGAATTTGGAAATGGAGAGCGCAGAGTTATTTGGAAAACAAATCATTTAATAATTTCGATGACTTTATTGGAAAACTCGTACAGTATTTGAGTACAAATACAAAGAGAAGCAGATTGAATGTTGATTTTGAATCTATTTATGAGAGTAATGTTGATGTGAGAATAAATGCGCAATATTTCAATAAAAATTACGAGTTTGATAATTCCGAAGCGCTTACAATCAACTTAAAGAACAAGGACAGTGATCAAACGATTAGGTTTCCTTTTGTTCTAAAAAACAGCAACTATTCAGTAGATTTGAGTGGCTTACGATCTGGAGAATATGACTTTATCGTAACATCTGAAAATGGAAGTATTTCTAAATCTGGAACTTTAAAGATCTCAGATTACAACGTTGAGCAACAATTTTTAAATGCCAATGTAACAAAACTAGAGGCTTTGGCTACTAATAGTAATGGAACGCGTTATTTTATCGATAATACCGATGCTCTTAGCGCTCAATTATTGAATGATACTAACTTTGCAACCATTCAAAAAAGCAGTAAAAATGTCGTACCTTTGATCGATTGGAAATACCTTCTCGCTCTTATCGCATTTTGCCTATCAGCAGAATGGTTTATTAGAAAATTTAACGGATTAATCTAAATAAAAAATTATGGAAAAATTACCAAAAATCGCATTCCCAATGATATTAATTGTCGTTGTATTAGTCATATTACTTGCAAAATCTGCAGTAACAATTGGCTCAGGTGAAGCAGGAGTATTGTACAAAACATTCGACAATGGTGTTGTTACAGATAAGCCAGCTTTAGGGGAGGGATTTCACATTATAGCCCCTTGGAATAAAGTCATTATTTATGAGGTACGTCAACAAGAATTATTCGAAAAAATGAAGGTATTATCTTCAAATGGATTGGATATAATATTAGAAACTACGGCTTGGTATATGCCAAAATCATCAGATTTAGGAAAATTACATCAAGAAAAAGGTGAAAATTATCTCGATAGAATTATTAAGCCAGCATTGAGATCTGCTGCACGTAGTGTTGTTGGTCGTTATACACCTGAACAACTTTATTCTAGCAAGAGAGATATTATCCAAAGCGAAATTTTCGATGAAACGAAAAAGATTCTTGATAGTCAATATATTATTTTAAATGATGTATTGGTTAGAGATGTAACCTTGCCAGCAACAATTAAAGATGCAATTGAGCGTAAATTAAAACAAGAGCAAGAATCTTTAGAATATGAGTTCAGATTAGTAACAGCTGCAAAGGAAGCTGAAAAAGTAATCATTGAAGCTCAAGGTAAAGCAGATGCCAATAGAATCCTAAGTGCGTCCTTAACCGATAAGATACTTCAAGATAAAGGTATTGAAGCTACCGTAAAATTAGCGGAATCTCCAAATAGCAAAGTAATAGTAATTGGATCTGGAGATACTGGGATGCCAATTATCCTTGGAAATCAATAGAAGTGACACACTAAAATTATATAAAGCCGTTTGATTTTTATCAAACGGCTTTTGTATTTAAAACATATTTTGATGACTAAATCATATTACTATGTAGTTAAGGTTCAGTATCTCGGTTTTCGATATCATGGATGGCAGAAACAACCAGACTTGAAAACTGTGCATCTTATGATTGATAAGACATTGAATTTCATTTTTGATGGGAAACAAAAATTCAAAACCCTAGGTTCAGGTCGAACAGACGCTATGGTTTCTGCAAATGATGCCGCATTTGAATTGTTTCTAAATGAACCTTTACAAGATTCACAGGTATTTATAGATCGGTTTAATTACTATTTGCCTCAGGATATAAAAGCGATATCGATCATGGAGGTCGATGATAAATTCAATATTATTCAGAATCCAAAACTCAAGGAATACATGTATTTATTTGCCCATGGACAAAAAAGTCATCCATTTTGTGCGTCTCTTATGACTACATTTCGAGATCAGCTCGATATTCAACTCATGGCAACGGGAGCAAGGTTATTTGAAGGGACTCATAATTTCAAAAACTATTGTTCTAATGCTACTGATAAAGGTGTTTATGAAAGAGAAGTTATAGGCTGTGAATTAATCGAAAACACAATGTTTCAAGCCAATTTTTTCCCAAGTCAATCCTATATACTAAAAGTAATAGGGAAGGGGTTTTTATACAATCAAATTCGATTGATGATGGGAACATTAGTTAAACTTGGGAGAGGAGACATCAATTTAAACTATATAGAGCGTAGTTTAATTTCAGGAAATAATGAAGTAATAGACTATATAGCGCCAGCATCAGGCTTAATTTTAAATAAAACTGATTTCAATTAAAAAAGGGCATTAGAAAACTAATACCCTTTAAATTTTGGTTGGTTATATATTAGGCTATCCAGCTTTTAGCGATGGCATTCTTCGAAAACCACACTAAGAAAGAAGATACTATAATTATCATAATTGGCATGATAAAATCTACTGGTTTTAATTCCATGAAAATATAAACATGTTGAATTAGAACGGCGAAAAATGAAATTAACAATAACAAATAAGCCCATTTTTTTCTTAACAATAGCGCCAAACAACCTAAAGCACCAAGAAAAACAGCAGTAGCAAAAGCGGCAGTATACCAAGCTGGTAAATTAGCGTATTGTTCCTGTTGAGTTTCAGGTAAGGTAGCCATCATATCGTCAGTCATAAATGCCTGAGCCAAATAAGCCATTACACCTAAACCATTCCAAATAAGCGCAACAACGCTTACAATCCAAAACCACACAGGTGGCTTGTTAGTAGATAAATCTGTCATAAATTTTTTGTTTTAGTTAGTATTAAACAAAACAATTTATGAATTTTTTCGATAATTAAATAAAAACTAAGTAATAAAAGCGAAGTTTGTAGCTAATATTTAGTCTTCAACGACGTGCAAAACTGGGGTTTTATTTACCCATTTACCATTTATAGACTCGCCTAAAATGATAACATCTTTAGTAAGTTCATATTCCTTTATGGTTCTTAACATCTGAGCCTTAGTGTCTCTGTGTAGTTTAATTCCAGTGTTTTTACCTCTGTTTCTTATTTCGATATAAAACCCATCTCTGAATTTTATTGGTTTCGTCGGTGGTCTTCCCATGAATCTTTTTTTTGAAGGATTTGACTTGCATATTAATAAAAATAATAGCAAAAAGCAAACCTTAGATAATTTTTTCAAAAATAAATCTATAATTAGTCTAAATAAAGTTAATTTTATAGGATTTACTTATATCTAGATAGAAGGACACTATTTTAGCAGTCCCTGTCTTTTTTTTGTAATTTTAAAAACTAAAGTTAATACTATGTCAGTGCCAACAATTTCACCAGTCGTTTTTGATTTTTTTAAACGCTTAGAAAAAAACAATAATAGAGATTGGTTTAACGATCATAAAAAAGAATTTAAAACCATTGAATCTGAAGTTAAGCAAATTTATAGCAATTTGAATGATACCTTAAACGCGCATGATGATGTTGATGGCTTTAAAATGTTTCGAATTTATAGAGATGTAAGATTCTCAAAAAACAAACTCCCATACAAAACACATTTCGGTGGTTCTTTTCATCGGAAGAAACCAGAGTTTAGAGGAGGTTATTATTTGCATATTCAACCTAATAATGAATCTTTTATTGCGACTGGGTTTTGGGAACCTAATAAGGATGATTTATTAAGAATTCGTAGAGAATTCGAAATGGATGATTCTGAAATACGCAGTATTATAAACAATAAAAAGTTTAAAGCTATTTGGGGCGAATTTGTTGGTGATGAATTGAAAACAGCACCTCGTGATTTCGATAAAACGCATCCTGCGATAGATTTGATTAAAAAGAAACAATACATCTTCACAAAAAAATATACCGATACGCAAGTAGTTGCAGCAGGATTTCTTAATGATGTCGATACAGCATTTCTAGCCATAAGACCCTATTTTGACTATATGAGCGATGTTTTGACTACAAACCTTAATGGCGAATCAATAATCTAAGCTACTTTTTTCTCTAAGATTTGAATGTGATTAATCAAACCGCCCTTAACAATATTCATCATTCGTTTATTTAGGGCAGAGGAATTCATGATATATAGCGCGTACTCTTCAATAGTAAACTGACCAATAATCATACCTTTAACAGAATTTCTAAACTTCATGTCTTTGTGAATAGCGCTCTCAATATAATCGAGTTGTCTCTCTAATGTAAAGTCATAAAAGACGCTTTTATGTTTCACGATATAATTTCTAAAAACGGCAATAAATAAGTTTTCTTGCATTTTAATAATAGGTCGTAACGTCTGATTTTGAAAGCGTTCTTCAGAACTCATAGAATCATAAATCAATGCTGAAGTAATTACAGGACGAATTGCTTTGAGGTTTGTAGATCTGTTTGTCATGGCTTTAAGTTTTATTAAAAATAGAGATTTACTAATCTTAATATCTAAGGAGGCCATTTTGATGTTAACAGCGTTATTAACAAAAAAGGCTGAAAATCAAGTTTCAGCTCTTTTTTATTTACTTGGATTCGAATTATATCTGACTTAATCCTCCATCAACTTCAATTTCAATACCATTGATATATGAGGCTTCATCTGAGGCTAAAAATAGGGCTGCATTAGCCACTTCTTCCGAGGTTCCGAATCTGCCTAAAGGGACCTGTTCTGCAAAGCCTTTCCCCATTTCTTGCACAACATCCATAGGAAGATCCATTTTTCCATAAAGAGGTGTTTCAATTGGGCCAGGAGCAATGGAGTTTACCCGAATCCCTCGAGATTTCACTTCAGAAGTTAATACTCTGGAATAGGCTCTTAACGCGCCTTTACTGGCCGAATATACACCAAGACCATCAAAGCCTTTTTGATGTACTACTGAATTTGTAAATAGTATCGTACCACCATCATTTATAGAAGGTAAGGCTTCTTTGATAGCTAGAATTGGTCCTTTGACATTAATGTTAATGATTTCATCAAAATGCGCTTCCGTAATGTCGGTAGTTGGTATTGGCTTTGCAATACCTGCATTTAAAAATAGAATGTCAATATTGCCATAATGTTCAGTAGCTTTTTGAATGAGACGCTTGTTGTCTTCAGCTATTGCAACGTCAGCTTTAACTGTTATAAAATCGCCTTCCAAATTTTCAGCAACTTCATCTAGAGCTTCCTGTCGTCTTCCTGAAAGGACCACTTTGGCACCTTCTTTTAAAAAGAGCTTAGCTGTTGCTAATCCTATTCCGCTGTTTGCGCCCGTAATTATGGCGACTTTGTCTTTCAATTTATTCATAGTGTTTATTTTTTTATTTGAAACAATCGTTTCAAATAAGGTTAAAAAAATTTAAATTAATGTTTGTAAAATTGTATTCGCAATTGTTTTTAATTTCGCCTTGTCTGTAATTAAAATCCCTGTCATTCGAAACCCTTGCAAAGAGGAAAACAAATATAAGGCGTAATCTTTAGGTGTTTGTCTGGTATTGATGCGTTGCTCACTCTGTGCATTGTGCACCAAATCTTCAAAAAGTTGTAGCATTCTTTTTTGATTTCCCTCTAAAAAAGCGGTAATCGACTGCTCTTGATTCGCCATTTCGGCTTTGCAATTACCAATCATACACCCTTTGTCATAATGCTGTTCACGCGATATAATTTCTATATATAAATCGAAAATAAATTCAATTGCTTGAAACGGATTACTGGCCTTTAACAGAACGTTTGATGCTGCTCTATTAAAATTACTTTCATAGGCTTTTAAACATTCTAAGTACAACTCTAGTTTACTTATAAACGAATTGTATATACTCGATCTATTGAGGCCAGTAGCGTCGACCAAATCTTGCATGGAGGTTGCATTATATCCTTTATCATGGAAAACTGCTGTTGCATAGTCTAAGACAAGATCTCTATTAAAGGTTTCTACTTTTGGCATAGTTTTATTTGAAATGAACGTTCCAAAATTAAGTGTTTAATTTCATTTAGATGTTAATATTATGTTATTTCCTCGAAGTCCAAATTTAGAGTGTCAGCATTCCATAAAAAGGCATCTTTTTTTTTACTTATTCTGATTCTTGATTAGAACGAATATGTATCTTTGAAACAAATTATATCAATCTCATATTTGACAAATAAAAAATAGCATGCAGAAGCAACTTATTGAATGTGTTCCTAATATTAGTGAAGGACGCGATTTAGATAAAATTAATGAAATAGCGCATATCGTAGAAACCGTTGAAGGTGTAAAGCTTTTAGATATAGATCCAGGTGCTGCTACGAATAGAACAGTGATTACCTTTGTAGGGGAACCTGACCACGTTGTTAAAGCTGCCTTTTTATTAATTGAAAAAGCTGCGCAACTTATTGATATGAGTAAGCATTCTGGAGAGCATCCTCGTTTTGGAGCAACAGATGTGTGTCCTATGGTGCCTATTTCTGGGATTTCATTGGAAGAGACTGCTACATATGCTCATAAATTGGGAGAAATGGTTGGTAATAAGTTAAATATTCCTGTGTATTTGTATGAAAAAGCAGCTCAGAAAGACGAGCGCGTGAACCTAGCAAATTGTAGGGCTGGAGAATATGAAGGATTGGCTAATAAATTATCTGATCCGCATTGGAAACCAGATTTCGGACCTGCAGAATATACCGAAAAAGTGGCTACAACGGGTGTTACTGCAATTTCTGCTCGTGATTTTTTAGTTGCTTATAACGTGAATTTAAACACAACTTCAACACGACGTGCGAATGCAATTGCTTTTGATATTCGTGAAGCAGGACGTGTAAAACGTGAAGGTAATCCTATTACTGGCAAAAAGATGCTAGATGCCGACGGAGAACCATTAAGAGTTCCAGGGAAGTTGAAAGCTGTTAAAGGCATCGGTTGGTTTATTGATGAATATGGTATTGCACAAATATCTTATAACCTTACCAATATTAGCATAACTTCAATGCACGTTGCTTTTGATGAAACTTGTAAAGTAGCTTTAGAACGTGGACTTCGGGTTACTGGTTCTGAACTTATTGGATTAATTCCTTTAAAGGCAATGCTGGATGCTGGTGACTATTTTTTAAAGAAGCAAAATCGCTCTTTAGGAGTTTCGGAAGCTGAAAAAATTAAAATTGCGGTAAAATCATTAGGTCTCGATGACTTAAAACCATTTAATCCTCAAGAAAAAATTATTGAGTACGTACTTAATAGTGGCAAAAAGCAACTTGTAGATTTAACACTTACCGATTTTGCAGATGAAACTGCTGGAGAATCTATGGCTCCCGGAGGAGGTTCTATTTCAGCATATGTTGGTACACTTGGAGTGTCCTTAGGAACAATGGTAGCCAATCTTTCAGCTCATAAAGCAGGTTGGGACGATCGTTGGGAAGAATTCTCAGAATGGGCTGAAAAAGGTCAAGATTATAAAAACAAATTGTTGGCTTTAGTTGATGAAGACACCAATGCTTTTAACCATATTATTGCTGGTTTTAGAATGCCGAAATCATCGGAAGAAGAAAAATCAGCACGCGTTGAGGCTATTGAAAATGCCACTATATATGCAACTGAAGTTCCGCTTCAGGTTATGGAAACTGCATGTGCTTCCATGGAAGTCATGGATGCAATGGCTAAAATAGGATTACAGAATTCTTTGTCAGATTCAGGTGTTGGCGCTTTATGTGCTAGAACGGCAGTGTATGGTGCCTACTTTAATGTTCGAATTAATGCGAAAGACATTAAGAATAGAGTAGTGGCTGACGATTTGTTGAAACGTGCAAAATTAACTTTTGATAAAACCATAGCTTTAGAAAACGAAATGATTGCCTTAATAAACGAAAAGATATAAATAATTTGAGATGAGATTTCATTCACGAAAATGGGTTAAACCGGAGGATTTAAATCCAAATGGAACATTATTTGGTGGTCGTTTGTTAGCTTGGATTGATGAGGAAGCTGCGTTATATACAGTGGTTCAATTGGATAATAATAAAATCGTTACAAAGTATATTTCTGAAATTAATTTTATGAGTTCTGCTAAACAGGGTGATATTGTTGAAGTAGGTATGGAGGTTGTTAAATTCGGAAGGTCATCGATCACATTAAAATGTGAGGCACGAAACAAAATGACTCGAGAAACGATTTTAACTGTTGAGAATATTATAATGGTGAATCTTGGTGATGACGGAAAACCAAAACCTCATGGTAAAACCAAGATTGAGTTTGTAAAAGATCGCTTAAAACAGTAGCGTTACACTACTGCATCTCCAGAGCTTAATTCAAATAATTCTAAATCAAAGTAAGGCACTGCTGCTAAGGCATGATCGAAAATATCGGACATGATGTATTCGTAGTTTTCCCAGCGTTTATCTTTGCTAAACGCATAAATCTCTAAAGGAATACCTTGAGCGGTAGGTGCTAATTGACGCGTCATAATGGTCATGTCTTTATTAATGGCAGAATGTGTTTCAATATAAGTTTGAATGTACTTTCTAAACACACCTATATTGGTAAGATTTCTACCATTGATAAGTAAGGATTTATCAATATTTTTCGACACATTATATTCAGAAATCAACTTTTTCTTTTGCGCAACATATTCAGTAATTAACTGAACACCTTTTAACTGTTCTATATGTTCATCTGTTAAATAATGAATACTCGTGGCTTTTAATACGATAGCGCGTTTTATACGACGACCACCAGATTCATCCATGCCTCTCCAATTCTTGAAAGAATCGGAAATAAGTGCATAAGTGGGTATTGTAGTAATTGTTTTATCAAAATTCTGAACTTTTACCGTTGCTAAATTAATTTCAATCACATCTCCATCTGCTCCATATTTTTCAAAAGTTATCCAGTCGCCAATACGAACCATATCATTAATAGAAACTTGAATACTAGCAACAAATCCAAGGATGGTATCTTTAAACATCAAAATTATTACTGCTGAGGCTGCACCTAGAGTGGTTACGAATTTCCAAAATGAAATACCACTAATAATTGCAAATACTGAAAACAATCCAATTATCCATGCGAAGATCATGAATACCTGAATGTAACTATTAATAGGCTTGTCTTTAAATCGAGGTACCGTTTTTAAATAGTCTTTAATCGAATTTAGAACTGTTCTAACAATCCATAGCGTTAAAATAATAGCAAAGACTTCTAGGCCTTTTATAATGATGTTTTCAATGTATTGGAAATCATAAAAGACAGTTGGCGCAAATTTTATAGCAAATAATAAAGGAATAATATGGGCAACATTTCTTGGCACTTTATTCTTTACTAAGAGATCATCAAAATTCGATTTTGAACGTATAGCAAATACAGAAAACGTATTTACTAGTAGTTTCCGAATTACGAAATCAATTACAAATGCAATTAACAGCAACGTAATAAGCAAACCTAGCATATTGAGATATCTCGCAGAGGCTTCAGGAAGACCAGCAGAAATCAAATAATCATATAATAAATGATGCAAATTAGTCATTGATAAATTTTAAATATTTCTTGTCAATATAAAACGTTCCAAACGGAATGATAGACGCTAGCAATACTATCCACAAGGTTTTCGTGCTCCATTTTAATTCGGTGCCTATAATAATAGCCAGAATAATATAAGCTATGAATAGCAATCCATGCGGCATTCCGAGTATTTTTACATACTTGGGTTCTTCCATAAAGTATTTAATTGGTGTTGCTATAAAAAGCAAAAGGATATAAGAAACACCTTCAAGTAAGGCTGTGATTCTAAAGATATTAATTAAGGAAAACATAAGGTATTCTTTTAATGAGCAAAAATACCTTATGCTTTAGTATTGGTCTAATTTTTTATCACTTTTTTAACTAGAACAGTTGAATTGTTTTGATTGAAAAACTTCGCAAAATAGATTCCTGCTGCCAAAACACTAACATCAATAGTTGTTGAATTGGAGGTTAAATCACTATTCAACACTTGCTTTCCATCTAGACTGTACAGGGCAATAGTAAGCGATTCATTAGTAGTTTGAGTGATGTGTAATTCGTTATTAAAAGGAATTGGATAAAGTTTAATCGCTTCCTCATTCTCTATTGTAGCTGTACTTAAGGTACCATCAAAATAAGTAACCGCTAAATTAAAAGCATCAATTCCAATTTTTTCTCCGATAATACGACCTTTGATATCATCAATAGGAGGGTGGATACCACCCCAAATTCTCGATAAACTCGTTTGGTCTGAAGCATCGCGGTAGGTTGCCCATTGCAATGTCATATTTTGTGTTGGTCCTTCTTCAAATACTAAGAAATCATTCTGAACGATATCAAAAGTTCCCATTCCTCCTGGAAAAAACGGATCTCCAGTAAGGTTTGTTAGTACTTCAGAAGCAGCTCTTGAAAACGTAGAATGTCCTGAAAGATACCCTGCAAAAGGAGGCGTCACAAAAGTTCCTCGTTGATAAGGCCACCAATGTGTACCAAGAATCCAATCTACACCAGCAATATCAGTATCCGGGTTGGCAATAAAATCAGGGCCTTTCCATGCAAATATTTTAATTTTGCCAAGATTGGTAGGATCAGCAACCTCAAGAGGATCGCCAGTTTTTACAATTTCAATTAATCCTGGTATGAGCGGTAAGCCATGTGGATCATAGCTTGCAATTCCTTCAGGAGTAGTATTATCTGTACTTTGTCCTTTAGTCGCCATATATCGTATAGCAGAAATCGGACGAATATAATCGTAATATCCTTTAATTCCCCAGATATCTACAGCTGAATCATGCATTGCGCCACCTAGAGTTAAATATGATTTCACATCCCATTCTAAATCGCTTAAAATGAGACCTTGACCACTCATTTTTTTCTCAAAACCAGGATAATCACTCACATAGTTCATAATTGTAAACCAATGTCCTGGTGGTGTTTCCGAATCTGGACCATCAGCCCAAAACTCCGCTAATACTCTAGCATAATCCGATCGTTTTACAACATTTGCTGCGTAAGGCATGTTCGTCGACGGATTTAATGCATGCCCTGTTCCGGCGTCACCTCCATTAGTGAAATCGTAAAAGGCTTGATATTCAGTAAACGTTTCTGGGTAGTTTGCAATATCAAAATTCCCTATTGCACCTGGTGAAATATCTATCATTGTAGGATCCACAGGATCTAAATGAGAAGACCAAGATGCAACAAGAGCAAAGTGCCATTTATAAGGATCGGTAAATCCATCTTCATTAGAGTTTTGAATATATATCGGTGGACCTGGATCATTGTACACATAACAGTCATAACCGGGATCATTAAATATATCTAGGTCTTCAGGAAGCAAACAAAATGGCTTCACAAGACCCCATTCTGGGCTTAAAAAATTTGGAGTATCTGCAGGAAACACATTCCCACCTTGATCTATAAACACGTCGAAGGCAAGTGGTTGCCAACGATCGGGATTAATATTGTCATTGTCTTCATACAATTCTAATATAAGCGGATCATTAACAGGCGTATAATTTAGGTTGCCATAATCTGCAACTTCATTGGAATTATCTTGCGCACCAAAAGCAATAATTTCTTGCGCCAAATAGTTTCCTAATGCAGCATAAGAACCCGTACTATAGTCGGTTGATGTAAATGCAATACTGTAACCATCATTAGTAAAATGGTCATCAAACGATTGTTGAGTAGCAGCACCTCCGGGCGAATTTGCAAAACGATGCGTTAATAAGCGATACATGGCATAACTTATAATTTCATGTCTTGCGGCAGCCACATCAGCGGGATTTGCAATACCAGTAAAGTTACAGGTATAGCCTTGATAGGTTTTCCCTAAAAAGATTGTTGAGGCTTGGCTATCGAAGATTGCCCAAGCATCATACATTGCCATAGAACTATGAAATAAATTTCTAGCATGAACAGTAGGACGTGCGAAATCTGAACGGATAGCATCTAATAGTGTTTCGTTCCATTCACGAGCAACAGATTGCTGTGCATTTGAATGAAATGTAAGTCCTAATAGAAATACGAAAAGGAAGGTAATTTTTTTCATTGGAAGTCAGTAGGTTAAAAAAATGTTTCTCAAAAATAGTAAAATTTTTATCATTTGAACATAATCACTTTAATTTAGAAGAAGTATAGTTAAGTAAACCATCTGTTATTGAGTTAGTTACTTGTTATTTAATTTTATGATCTCGCCTTTTCTTAAGATGGTTAAAGTGAATTTCGGGTTCGTAGTAATCGTATTTGCAAATTCAGCCAATTTGACCAAGGTAGTGTCATCTAAATTAAAGGTTATATTATTGAATTCCAAAATGATATCACCCCCTAAAATCAATTTATTAGTACCTAATATTGCTTCTGTGTCACCACCACGAATACCCATATTTCCAAAAATAGATTCTGAAACGACACGCTGTATGAGCAAACCATGCTTTTGAGGCAGGTTTAATAGCTGAGATTCCTTTTCGTTTAACGAATACATATCGGCACCTAACCAAGGCATATTATTATTTAATAAAAGACGTGCAGCTAAATTTGAGCTACTGGCATATCCAATGCCTTCAAAACCTCCAGATTTTGTCAATATATGACTAACAATGCCTACAACTTCACCTCTCATATTAAACATAGGACCACCAGAATTTCCAGTATTAATGGCAGCATCAGTTTGGATAAACTCTGTTGTTGTGAACGGGTTTTGATCTTGATCATTCGTTCTGAAACTACTTACATATCCAGATGATAGAGAGGCATTTAATCCAAATGGAGCACCAATAACGAATATTCGTTCACCAATTTTTAATTCATCAGAATTTCCAAAATTCACAGTAACCGGATTTATACGTGGTCGGAACAACTTAATAAGAGCAATATCAGCACTTTTGTAAATAGTCACAATTTTAGCCGTTATAATATCACCATCAGGAAACAGAACATTTATTTTTTCAGGAACGGTAACCACATGAGCTGCAGTAACAATTAAACGATCGGAAATCATAAAACCAGATCCCAAACCTTCTTGAGATACCATTTTAGAGGTATTATTTTTTTCTGTAACAATCGTCTTTTCAGAAGTAAAAATCACAACAACAGCTGGACTCACTTGTTCATAAAGCGTAGATAAATCTTGCGCATAGAAATTTATTGAACTTAAAACTAAGGCGAATAGGACTATTTTTTTCATTAGAAGTCGGACTATAAGAATTATGATTGGTGCTCTAAAATAGAAAAGTTTTTTCACATTTAAAGCCTACTATATATGTTTAGAAGGTCATAAGGATCTGATTATTGCTAAATTATTGAATTCCAAGGCTTAATATTTTAATTTTTCTCTACAATTTCGTATCTTAATCTGACATATGTCATATTTTTCTTTAATAATTGTGACTAGCTTTATTTCTTTAATTAAACCATAAGAATCCATGAAAGTATTTGACGATAAACACATTAAAAACGTCGTTTTTGTAGGCGCACATCGTTGTGGTAAAACAACCTTATCTGAAACCATGTTATTTGAAGCTGGTCTCATTAATAGGCGAGGAACGATAGAAGATCATAACACAGTTTCAGATTATCATAGTATTGAACATGAAAGAGAAGCCTCAATATTTGCAACACCATTACATACAGAATGGCGTAATTATAAGATAAACATTATAGATACACCAGGCTTAGACGATTTCGTAGGTGAAATCATTTCTTCTATTCGTGTGGCAGATACCGTTGTAAACGTTATAAATGGCCGACATGGGGTAGAAGTAGGTACAGAAATAATTTGGAATTATATCGATAAGTATCACAAACCAACATTATTCGTTATTAATCAAATGGATCATCCCGACTTAAATTTTGAGCAGTGTTTTAAAAGCATTCAATCATTAGTCGGTAAGAATGCTATAAATATTCAATATCCAGTTAAAATGGATGGTGCGCATTGTATTGTTGATGTATTAAAAATGAAACTCTATAAATTTGGTCCAGAAGGAGGGAAGCCTGAAAAATTTGAGATTCCAGAAGGTGAAATAGAACGTGCAAATGGCTTGCATAATGAACTTGTTGAAAAAGCGGCTGAAAATGATGATGAATTATTGGAATTATACTTTAATCAAGGCACATTAAATGAAGATCAAATGCGCAAAGGGATTAAGGCAGGGATGCTAAACCATGGTTTATTCCCTGTATTTTGCGTGTCTGCTTTAGAGGATATGGGAACCGGTCGTTTGATGGGCTTTATAGATAATGTGGCACCAGCGGCATCCGAGTTAAAATCGGAGCAAACCATGAATGGACAGGAGTTGTTTCCGAAGAAAGAAAACCCTACAGCTTTATTTGTATTCAAAACCTTATACCAACCAAATTTGGGTCAAGTGACTTTTTTTAAGGTAAAATCTGGCGAGGTGAAAATCAATGATAAACTTACCAATGCAAGAACAGGAGAGGTAGAAATTATTAATCAATTATTTATTATGGATGGCAAAGAACGACATCCAGTACAGAAGCTAACTGTAGGTGATATAGGTGCAACTTTAAAACTAAAACATACCGAAACTAACGACACTTTATTTGAAGGAAAAACACCAATAGCCATAAAGCACATTCAGTATCCCGAAATGCGTATGACGGCTGCGATAACCCCAAAAAGCTTAGCCGATGACGATAAATTAAGTGAGGCATTAAAGAAGTTACATAGTCAGGATCCAACTATTGTTATCACATATTCTAAGGAAACTAAAGAGCTTCTTTTAGGATGTCAAGGCGAATTGCATCTGGCCATTATAGAATGGAGTTTAAAACTCGTATATGGTTTGGAAGTGAATTTCTCACCACCAAAAATCCCATATCGAGAAACTATTCAGCGCTCATCTACAGCGAATTACAGACATAAAAAGCAATCTGGAGGCTCTGGACAATTTGCACAAGTACATTTAAAAATTGAACCTTGGTATGACGGTATTGCTGAGCCTGAAGGCTTTAATATAAGAGGTAAAGAGGACGTTGATTTGCCTTGGGGCGGAAAGCTTATTTTTTACAATTGCATTGTTGGTGGCGCTATTGATACTCGGTATTTACAATCTGTTATGAAAGGTGTTTTGGAAGTTATGGAGAAAGGACCACTTACAGGATCTTATGTGAGAGACGTTCGCGTTATTGTATATGACGGGAAGATGCATTCTGTAGATTCTAATGATATTTCGTTTAAGATAGCTGGAGCACATGCGTTTAGTGAAGCCTTTTTAAATGCAAATCCAAAATTATTAGAACCAAGAAATGAATTAGTAGTAAAAGTACCAGAAGAAATGGTTGGCGCAGTAATGACCGATTTACAATCGCGACGTAGTTTGATACAAGGTTTTGAAAACAGCGACAATTATCAAATATTGAAATGTCAAATTCCTGCGGTTGAATTATATGGTTACTCGACAGATTTGAGATCTATCACTCAGGGGAAAGCAACCTTTAGCTCGCGGTTTTCATCTTATGAATCGGTACCAAATCATGTACAAAAGGAACTCGTAAAATAACATTATAACATATAAAACCACAATAATTATGCTCACGAAAGTATCATATTTAAGCGATTTAAAATTCAATTTAGAAACCTGGAGAAGAGAGTTACGATATCATTTTAATGAAATGGAATCTTTTGAAGAAAAGCTTGAAGAAATAGCCTCTAGAGAATTTAGTAGCAATGCATTAATTCCATTAGAGATGTTTCAGAATAAAATAATGATTGAAAAATCTGCTATCTCAAAATTATTACATCGTTGTAGAAATAAAATGGCAAATCTTCATACTGCAGATTTTAATGAACAAATTGACGGACGTTTACAAAACGAGCAACATACATTAAAGGATGATATGAGAACGTATATAAAAATGCACTATGAGTTGAAAGAGGAAATGATGGATTATTTCTTAAAGTGGTTGGATTAAAATTAAGCGCATAAAATGATCTCTAAGGATTTTTTTATCAGAACTCGTTGTAAGCTTGGGTCAAAAAATCTAATTAATTATGGAGGTTTTATTGGTTGTCAGACTAGAATTAACATTTGTTAACTAAAGTTACCATAGAAATCCTGAATATTTAGTTTAATTTGGAGCGTAATTTTAAATATCTCATAATGAAAACCCTTTATCTCGTTACTCCAAGAATCTTAAACCGTTTTAACCACAGCAAATTTAGTTGCGCATTATGAGTGTTTTAAAGATCAAGTATGTCTTAATTCTCATACTATCGTGCATGACACTTGCTGCTCAAAATAAGCCTCATCTCAATATTGCTGAAAATTATGAGAACCTCAATGTAGAACGTGAAGGCAACACCTATGAAATTCGTCTTTCAAAAGGGAAGCATTATGAATTTTTAGTTTTACAGCAAGGCATTGACGTTGAAGTCATATTAGAAGATTCGAGTGGGAAGGAGCTTATAAAAATGGATTCTCCTAATGGTGCACATGGTTACGAGAAGTTCGAGTTTCAATCGGTGGCCAATGCCAACTATACACTTAAGATAAAACCTTTCGATTTGAAAGTGGAATCTGAAAATAACATCATTTCTATATTGATTCGGCAGCTTTCAAAAAAAGACTTAAAAAGGAGGGAACTCATTAGAAAAGAATTGGAAATTGAAAACAAGAAAAATGTACAGACCCTTGATATCGATCATTTCTGGCAAGCCTTTGACCTCTTAAAAACTTGTAAATCCAAGTCCGACAGCATTCGTATTATACAAAATAGTTATTTGGACAGAGCGACTTCTGGATTTAAAGAATTTATGCGTGTAAGATCGAGGCAATTAAACGCTGAAAATTTTGTTAGAACCATTTCAAAATATCCGAAATTCTATAATTCAATTCGTGAGAACAGTTATAAGGTTAAGGAAGCTGAACCACTAATAGAAGCTGTTTTTAAAAATTTCTCGCAGTTATATCCAAACTTCAAGCCATTCAAGGTCTGTTTTGCAATAGGCACTATTGGAACGGGAGGTACCACTTCTGACAATTTTGTTTTAATTGGCACCGAAATTTCTACGGCAACTGCCTATAATGATTTGTCAGAATTTGAAGGGTCTTCTAAAAAATCGTCCTTGGCATATAAAGGAGATTTTGTACAGAAATTAAAGAATATTGTAGCACATGAATGCGTTCATACACAACAAAAACGTGGCTTAGCAAAAACGGCTGTTGCTTGCCATTTATTACAAAGTTGCCTGCGTGAAGGTGCTGCTGATTTTATTGGTGAACTCGTTGCTGGCGGACAAATAAATGCTTCTGCGTTAGACTATGGAGATGCTCATGAAAAAATGCTTTGGGCTTCATTTAAATCTGAACTTTGCAATACGAGTCACTCGGGATGGCTGTATAATTATTCTGAAGTCAAAGATAAGCCTGCCGATTTAGGCTATTATATGGGTTATAAAATTGCACAAGCATATTACAACAATGCTGAAAATAAGCAACAAGCCATTATTGATATTATTGAAATGGACAATCCGTTTCAATATTTAGAACAAAGTGGTTATGACCAAAAGTTTCAAAAAAACTAAGCAGTTTATTTATGGCATAAAATGCTTTTAATAATTTCATGCGATCTATTATAAATATAGTGTGTTAGTTAAAAGAGGGAGTAACTAATACTGTTAATGATCCAACTTCTTAAAAATTCTATTTTACATAATATAAATTATAGTACAAATGTTCATTATGTTGTTTAAGGTTTCGTTTCCATTTGATAGCTATAATGTAGTATTATGTAAAATATCCCAGAAGCCTTTGTTTTCATAAGAATGATTGGAACTTGGGTCATTAAACTATTAAGCGGTTTGCTTCGCAGCGTTTTTTAAAACATTATGTATCTATAATTAGACGTTATGTAAAATAGCCGCTACCAAGCGCTCGATTGTTTTATAAAATCAAATTGCTATTGCAATTTATTTTACACACAATTATCCAACGCTTGCCAACGCCAAAATAAAAGCTAACCTTTTTACTCTTATTAAAAATCGCGTATTCGATAAAATGTACGTAATAAAAAATTTTACGAGATTCTCGTGGATTGCCACAAGAGTATAAAATTTAAGAAAAATAAATTTCTATACACTTGTTATATTTAGAACTTCAATTAATCTTTTTTTTAATGTTTCATTATCTTTTGTCTTGAAACAAAAGAAACAAAAATTCAAGGCTGCATATAATTTTGGAAACAATTAACGGCTTATTCACTATATTTTAGGAAACATTGTTACTGTTAACATTGCTTTGAAATCCCTTGCATAACTGAAACTCTCAAGAAACAGTATTGCTAAACCCCTAAAATATGCACGCTCATTTCTCCTATTGTTTTTACCAAAATTTTATGAGGCCAAGTTCAACATCGAGATTCTATTTTACATAATGTTATTACTTTCTGTCCGTCTGGTAAAACATTTGTATTGTTTGTTGTCTACTCGTTTATTTTTGATTTTATAAACTCAAACATTGGTCTAAAAACTTCAAAATGACTTTTATCCAATGTTGGAATTACTTCTGAAGCAAACATCATCTTTTTTGAGTCTTTAATTTCTATTATCTCTCCTCCACCTACAATAGAAACTTTATGAAAATGCTTAGCTGTTTCACCATTATAAAATAAGTGCTCCATTTCAACCTTTGAATTCTCTTTGTATGTTTCTTTATCTTTTATAATTACCTGTTTTTCTATATTAGAAATTTTAGGAACAGGAACAAGAATTGCATAACTGTTTTTGCCCAAGACTTTTTTGGTTAATCCATTATAAGGGTCAGTTTCTTCTAAATCTGCTTCACCTTTTATAGAGTTCCATTCATTATAAGCCATATCAAAATCAAATAAACCAAAAATTGGAAAATCACCCATTTCACCTATTAGCTTTTCACTCTGCAATAAGAGTCTTAAATAAAGACATCCATGACCAAAGCAAATTTCAAAAGGTATTTCTTCATCATAAAGATGAGTCCATGCTTGTTGAAGTATTACAGGATCAGAATAACCTTCTGTGAATAGAATTGGTCTATCCTGACCGATAGTATGAATAACACTTAATATTTGTTTGTCCTGTTGAACTTTAATCAGTTTGGAAGATAATTGGCTAATTGCATATTCTTTTTCTACTTTACGATTTATAATTTTGTCTTCGTGAAATTTAAAAAGGTTTATTTTTCTTTCTTTACTATTTAATAAGGTCACAGCACTATGACTTGACATCAGTACATGATTGCTTTCTGATGTTTCTTCGCTGATTTCAAAAACTTGTTTTAAAAAATCAAATTGCCATTCGGGATGCAGAAAGGCATCTGGTTCATCCAGTAGTGTGATGCAATTTTTATCTTTAAATAACTCAATTATTGAGTAGATATAAACCGATTGAAACTGACCATCACTAAATTGATTAATGTCAATTTTTGTTTCATCTAAGAGTTCTATTTCAATTGAGATGTCTTCCAACATTTCAATTGTTTTTAAGTTATCTAAATTTCTAAATAAATCTTGTGAACCAATGTCAGAAAATTTAGATTGAAAATCTGTAAATTCACAATAGAAATTATATTCATCTGAACTAGGTATAAAACCTTCGTCTCTTTCTTTTCCTTTAGAATCACTCTTTTTAACAGTTGCAATTCTATCTAAAAATTCTCTTGTAATTCCTTCTGCTTTCCAAAAACTAGTTGTTTCATCAAATCTATCTACATCAAACTTCTTATTTCCTGAAGAAGCATAATAAGGACGTGATAGGGTAATTTTTATTTCATTATTAATTGATTTAATTCCAAGTTTTTTTAAAATAAACTGTTTTGCTTTGTTTTCTTCAGATTGTAATAGCAAAACCGATAATAAAAGAGTTTTATATTCTTTACCTATGCCAATAAACTTACGAGTATCGCCAACACTCGCTCCTTTGAGGTCTTCTTTAAACTTACTTTCATACTCTTCAACTAACTCTGCTACTTTGTTGTTGTGACCTGAATAGTAAACAAGAATATTATCAGGCAATTGGCTTTCTGTAACTTTTTTTACTTCTTTACCTTCATTAATCCATTTGCCGTTTTCCCATTGAACAACTATTTCATCTCCTTTTAATTCATATTGAATTTTATAGTTGAAACTAACATAATACTCTTTTTCAAAAAGATGCCTAAATATTTCAATTACAGCTTCAAAGAAATTTGACTTTCCTGTACCATTTTTACCAACAAAAACATCTATAAAACTATTGCCATCAAAATTTAATTCAAAATCTTTTAAATTTTTATATTCTGAAATATGTATGTGCTTTAATCTCATAATTAAAAAGTTGTATTAACCTCAAGAGATTCTCTCATAATACTTTGAGTTAACTTATCACTTTGTTCTTGGCTTTGTTGTACATCTTCCACTAACTTATCACATAAACCCATTAAAGTATTTACTCTTTGTACAATGACTTTTTGTTCTTCTAATGGTGGTAAAGGAAATAATGTATTCTTAATTTTACCTCCATTTAGAGCGGGTTGATTACCTCCAACCGCAGCACTTCTTGTTGTTTCATATCTAGAAAGAAAAAATTGCCATAAATATTCCGAAATTAAATACTGATGAAATATTTCAATTCCTGCAACATTTTGATTAGTTGAAGCAGATATTTTTAGAATAGATGTCTGACCTCTGGTTTTTCCTTGACCAATCATTGCAACTAAAACAGTACCAGCTGGATAGAGTTTTACTGAAGAATTTTTAAAACCACTTATCGTTATTTTTTCTTTTGTATCATAAATGAAGTTATTAGCTACTTCTCCACTTGATACCCAAGGTATATCTCCATTCCAATATTCAACAGTTTTTCTATCTGGCGTAGAACCAACCCTAACGCTCGTTATTGTACCTATTTTGCACCAAACCCAACCTTCAGGTAAAATATAAGGAATATCTTCTTTGGCAATTGGTGGTAATGGTTTTTCCTTTTTTATTTTTTTATCTTTAATAAGTTGTGCTTTCTCTTCTTGAATATGTTTTAATAAAAAAGAGGCATTTACAGAAGTAGGATTATTTGTTCTCCAATCTAATGTGAGTTTTCCTTGAACAGCTTCTTGTAGAATAGCTTCTTTAAGTTTTAAAATAAGAGACTCGTTTAAAACAGCATCGTTTTTGATAGTATTTAATCTTATTGAAGTGTTTTGAATATTTGATATTTTGCTTTCAACATTCGCATTAAAATAATGCCCATTTGTTTTATTTTTTTTTAAATCATTTAAAAAAGCTATAATCTTTCTTTGAATTTTCCTTTCGGGAAAAGTAAATTCTAGGGCCTCTATTTGTTTATTACTCACATTAGGTTGTGCTCCGCCATAACCCAAATTTTGAACAATATCTTGTATTCCTCTTGCCAGCCAATAGACATATTCATCTTCAAATTCATTAGGATTTAACACTTGGAACTTACCAACTCTTTGATTTAAATAGAGTTTTCCTAAACCATCTTGTACTATTGCTAATTTGCCAATGGTTCCTCCTGTCATTGCAATAATAACATCACCTGCAGTTAATTCGTATCGTTCTAGATCGTTACTTTCTTCGTAATACTTAACACCTGTCAGCACAATTTTTTCATTCTGAAAATCTGAAATACGAATAATAGGTATGCCTTCACTTAGGTAATGACTACTCTTAAATGCATAACCACCAACCATTTTTATATGATTAGATAAAGGTTCTAGAGGATATTCCTTTTTTAGCTCATTATTTATTAGAGCCATATAAGTACCAATGTTTTTATAAAAAACATTTTTATGTTGCTCTAATTTCATTCTTTAATTTCTTTTTTTACTTCGTTCAATAATTCTAAACTATTCTTCAATTTTGCGGTAAGCATCTCAATTAACTCAGAACTAGTATAAACTTTATCTGCCTCACCAATGTGAGGGTTTTTAATGTCTAAATTGTAATTACTTTTTTTAATTTTTTCTGCAGAGACCTTCCAAGCATATTCATTTTCTTCACGATTATTCCACCAGTCTTTTTCTAAATCGAATTCTTTGATATTTATAGGCTTTCCTTTGTTGTAACTTTTTACACCATTTGGATAGGGATGTTCAAAATACCAAACATCTTTAGTTGGCTTGCCTTTTTCAAAAAACAAAATATTGGTTTTAATACCCGTATAAGGGTTGAATACACCATTTGGCAATCGTACTATGGTATGTAGATTACACTTAGTCATTAAGTCCTCTTTAATACGTGTTTTCACACCTTCTCCAAACAATGTTCCATCTGGTAAAACTACTGCGCAGCGTCCATTATTTTTTAGCAACTTAATAATTAAGGCTAAAAATAAATCGGCAGTTTCTTTGGTTCTAAATTTTTGCGGAAAGTTGGTTTCTGTCCCATCTTCTTCTACTCCTCCAAAAGGTGGATTGGTAAGGATAATATCTAATTTGTCTTTTGCTCCCCAATCTGCATATGGTTTGCTTAACAAATTATCTCTACGTACTGCTGGTAAATCAAAACCATGAAGCATTAAATTGGTAGTACACAATAAATGTGGTAGTGGTTTTTTCTCAATCCCTCTAATAGAGGTTTGCAGTATATCTCGGTCTTTGGGTGTTTTTACTTGTTCGCGAATATGGTCTATTGAACAAGTCAAAAAACCACCTGTACCACAAGCAGGATCAAGTATGCTTTCTCCTAATTTTGGATTAATCATATCTACCATAAACTGTGTGACAGCTCTTGGTGTGTAATACTCGCCAGAAGAACCAGCAGATTGTAGTTCTTTTAGAATGGTTTCGTAAATATCATTAAATAAATGACGCTCTGTTGTGCTGTTAAAGTCTATTGTATCTATAACGTTTATTACTTGACGGAAGAGTGTTCCGTTTTTCATATAGTTGTAAGTATCATCAAACACAGAACGAATAATATTGGCTTGTGGACTTATCGTAATATCTAAATCTTTAAGTGTAGGGAATAGTTCGTTATCTATAAATTCCATTAACGCATCACCTGTTAAGCCTTCATCGTCTGCCGCCCAGTTTTGCCATTTTAATTTTTCTGGAATAGGCGACTCGTAATTGTCTATTGTTATTTCCCATTCCTCTTCTTTATCGGCAAATATTTTCATGAAGAGCATCCATACCATTTGAGAGATACGTTGTGCGTCTCCATCGACTCCTGTGTCTTTACGCATGATATCGCGTATGCCTTTTATGTTGGTTGTTATGTTACTCATTATGCTATATTGTATATTTCATTTTCTAATTCTTTAATCGCTTGTTCAAAGTCTTTCTTCTTACCAAAAGCGCGCACTAATTCTACTGGTGATCCCATTTGGCTCAAGGGTTGAACTCTAAGTATAGAGCCTTGTTCTATGGAAATAATACCTTCTTGTTCGTATTTATCTAGTAGTGTTAATAATACTCTCTGAGCTGTATCACCATACTTTGTGAAATAATTACGCTTTCGAACATTGTTAGCGCGTTCTTGTCTAGTTAAAGCTGGTTTATCGTATGCGACATGGCAAATCAAATCAAAAGCATCCATATCTTTTCCTATTTCTTCGCGAAGTGCTTCTATGAGTACGCCATGCTCTGCAAGTTCTGCTAATAACTCTTCTTTACTCTCTGTAGTTTGCCACTTTTGTATGAAGTCGTCAATAGAACTGAATTCTTTTGTAATATTGGTTTTAGTATAATCTTTTAATGATTCTGTGATTAGCTTTCCGTTTTTACCATAATACTGCACACGTTCATTAGCAACAGAAACAGGGATTTTATTCACATAGTATTTCCTGATTTCCGTTTCTTCTTCATTTATGTCAATATTCGGTCTAGGTGGCAAAAAATCGATATCATCGTCAGTTAAATCATCAATTATTTCTGATGATTCATCATTTTCTGGTGGAACAACCGTTTCATCTTCTGATGGTTCATAAATTTGTACTGGATCACCATCAAAATCTGGATCTGCAAATAAGTTGGTTGCTTTCCTGAAATCCATAATTGTAAAAAACACTTTTCCGTCTGCTTCTCTAATTCTAGTACCTCGTCCAACAATTTGCTTAAACTCTGTCATGGATGCTATATTTGATTCAAGCACAATGAACTTTACCATTTTAGTGTCAATACCAGTTGTTAGCATTTTAGACGTTGTAGCAATTACAGGAAAACGTTCTTCTACATCTGTAAAATTGTCTAACTCTTGTTTACCCACTTCGTCATCACCAGTAATCTTGACACAGTAGTTCCAATGCTTAGAAACTAAATCAGCATTTTCATTAATTAATGCTTGTCGCATTCGATTGGCATGATCTATATCTGTGCAAAACACGATAGTTTTTGCAAATCGGTCTACTGCTTTTAAGTATTCTGTTATTTTTTTAGCTACAACTTGGGTACGTTCATCAATTACTAAAGTCTTGTCATAATCTTTTAGGTTATAAATTCGGTCTTCTATTTCGTTTCCGTATTTATCAACTAAACCAGTAGTTGGTCTCCAACCTTCATCTACATTCATAGCTATTCTCACAACTTTATAAGGTGCTAAAAAACCATCATCAATGCCTTGTTTTAAAGAATAGGTATAAACAGGTTCACCAAAGTATTCCATATTAGAAACATCCTTGGTTTCTTTTGGTGTAGCAGTTAAACCTATATGTGTTGCTGAATCAAAATACGTTAATACATCTCTCCATGCTGAAGCTTCTGATGCACTTCCTCTATGACACTCATCAATAACGATTAAATCAAAGAAATCTCTACTAAACTCTTTATATGCGTTTTTGGATTCATCGTTACTCGTTAACCCTTGATATAAAGCAAAATAGATTTGATAAGACTTATCAATCTTTCTATTCTTGATAATATGCATGATGTCATTCCCAAAAGGCGAAAAATCTCCATTTTTAGTTTGGGTTAATAGTGCGTTTCTATCTGCGAGAAATAAGATGCGCTTTTTGATTCCATTTTTCCAAAGGCGCCATATAATATTAAAAGCGGTATAGGTCTTCCCTGTACCAGTAGCCATTACTAGTATAATTCGACTTTGTCCTTTTGCTATAGCTTCAACAGTTCTATTGACTGCATTCTGTTGATAATATCTTGGCGACATACCACTATTATCAGCATAGTAATCTTGGGTTACCAAATTCTGTACTTCTGGTGTATCTAATCCTTTATGCTTTGAATATTTTAACCATAGTTCTTCTGGAGAAGGAAATTCATGTAATCCAATCTCTTGCTCTACTTGTTTAGACAATCCCGTTTTGTCATGAAATACAAAACCATCGCCATTGGATGTAAACACAAAAGGTATGTGTAATATTTCAGAATATTCTAACGCTTGTTGCATACCATCACCAACCTTATGCTTATTATCTTTAGCTTCAATAATAGCAATTGGGATATTTGGTTTATAGTATAAAATGTAATCTGCTCTTTTTTGTTTGCCACGAGCATATAATTTTCCTTGAACAATGATTCGACCATCTGTAAATGATACTTCCTCACGAATTTGTGTACGCATATTCCATCCAGCTTGTATAATAGCAGGATTAATAAACTTTGAGCAAATGTCTCTTTCGGAGAGGTCTTTTTTATTCATGCTTACTGCTTACTAAAAGTTCTTTAACATCAACATTTAGTATGTTGGCTATCTTGTTTAAATCCTCAATACTTGGTTGCCTCCTATTTTGCACATATGAGTTCACCATATTGTAGCTCTTTTTGAGCTTTTCGGCTAGCCATGTTTGCTTGATTCCTTTCTCTTCAAGTACTTCCTTAATACGATTCATTATACTTAGGGATTTGAAGATTAAAAATAGGATAATTATTTAATTATATATCATAATTTGAGATAAAATTAAATCGTTAGATAAATTAGCCATTTCATACACATTCCCACTTCGCTCCTATCGTCGCTTCGGGCAAAGAGTATTCCATTACATTTTTAAAGAAACTGATGAGAAGAAATTTTTTTAAAAAACTTGAGAAGAACTTTCGCTTTTAACCAAAGCTCAAGTTACATAACGCAGAACATTATAGTACAATTGCTTAGTAATTTCTGTATAGCCGTTTTTTAGGCTATTGAACATAATTATAGATATAGCGACACGCCAGTGTTCTATATCGTTAATAATTATGTTTAAAGAAATTACGGCTAGAATGTTTAAGTTTTAATTGATAGCTATAATGTAGTATTATGTAAAATATCCCAGAAGCATTGTATTCCATTAGAATAATTGGAACTTGGGTCATTAAACTAATAAGCGGTTTGCTTCGCAGCATTTAAAAACATTTGTATCTATAATTAGCCGTTATGTAAAATAGCCGCTACCAAGCGCTCGATTGTTTTATAAAATCAAATTGCTATGGCAATTTATTTTACACACAATTATCCAACGCTTGCCAACGCCAAAATAAAAGCTAACCTTTTTGCACTTATTAAAAATCGCGTATTCGATAAAATGTACGTAATAAAAAATTTTAGACGATTCTCATGAGTTTGCCACAAGAGCATAAATTTTATGAAATCGAGTTTTTACAAGATTCACGAACTCCTTTAAAGTTTTTGCAAATAATTAAAGTAGTGAGTAAAAATAAAATTCTATGCACTTGTTAACTATAGAACTTCAATTAATCCTTTTTTAAATGATTCATTATCTTTTGTCTTGAAACAAAAGAAACAAAAATTCAAGGCTGCATATAATTTTGGAAACAATTTACGGCTCATTCGCTATATTTTAGACTATTTGGTGTTAAGAAAATGTACAGTGTACATTTTTAAGCAAATACAATTTGAAAAGAGCATTTCGTAAAGAACTGTATCCAAATACAATCATCCACTGGATCATTACATTTGTATAGCCTAAAATATGGACGCTCACTTCACCTTATTGTTTTACCAAAATTTTATGAGGCCAAGTTAATTGAGTATTAAAACTAGTTTTAAATTTGACTCATTTCTTGAACACTAAATTCAACAATGCTATTTTCTGTTTCTTTAACAAACGATTGAACATGTAAACTTTCAAGATGCTTTTCCCAAAGTGTTTTAGATTGCCAATTTTCAATAAAAAGGAAGGTATCCGAGTTTTTATTATCTTGATGCAAAGTATATTTTAAGCATCCTTTTTCTTGCTTACTTTGTTCTACTAAATCCAACATTCTTAATTTAGTATCTTGTAAAAATTCTTCTTTTACTATTACTGATGCAATAATTGTAAGTGTCATAATTGTTTTATTTATTAATTTCTTTTGTTTCTTTCTCTAATACCTAGTCAGCCGTCTTATTACTTGTAGCCCATTTTATTGAATTTACAACTAAACTTCTATAGTGTTTATCATAATAAACCTTTGGCCCATGACCAAACATTACATAGGCTATTGGTGAATTTTTATAGGTTTTTGTCCAAGCCACTAAATCACTTCCTTCAGAATGACTTTTAAAATCATCACCTCCATGATAGAAGTTTTCTGGAATAAATTTAAAGTTTGTATTACGCAATAATGGTATTACATCTTCTTCAAAAACGGTATACATATAAATTTCATCATTGATTTGAAATGAATTACTAAAACCTTTAACGATAGGATGAGAAGTATCCAATACTTCTATTTCTTGTTGTACATTAAAACGATACCCAGATCCAGAAATACTTTCCCCTCTCAATTCACCTGGTACAAAATGGAAACGTCCACCAACAATTTCTGCAAATTCTGACCAAGTAGGCCAACTTGCTATAGCATGATGCAAAAAGACAAATGGTTTACCAAACTCAAGTAAATTTAAAAAATCTTGTTTATGTTCCTCTGATGGTTCTTGTAATGAAAATCTAGGCACACTCCCTGTAAAAGTTACTCCTGGCATATCGTACATTACAAATACGTCAAACAGTTCTGCTTTCTTTGGTTTAAAATAATCTTGTGCTAATGGTTGAGATACATGAGTCCAATTAATTTCAACGTTATTACCCCAACTTTCTAAATCTGAAATCATTTCAAAAAATGGCTCAGCATCATACCAATGACCTCCTGTTATAAGTAATGCATTTATTTTATTTTTCATGATATATTCATTTTGTGAACTTTAAATAATGTCCTCTACTCACTTAATATAAATTCATCGAGGACATTAAAGAATCTTGCTATTAATCTTGCTTCCCTAATTATTTACTTCCACTTAATGCTGCATCCAATACTTGGATATTGTTCTTGTGAAATTTCTCTTCCTGATATTAAAGCATCTAATGCTTCAGACAATTCGCTTCCAGTTGGACGTCCCCTATTTGGTCTCGTCTCGTCGAATCGACCTCTATATACTAGTTCCAAATTTTCACCAAACACAAAGAAATCTGGCGTACATTCTGCTTGATAAGCAAGGCCTACTTTTTGAGATTCGTCGTATAAATAAGGAAAAGAGTATCCTTCATTTTTCGCTACTCGATTCATCATCTCTGGTCCATCTTGTGGATAGAAGTCTGCATCGTTGCTACTAATCGCTATAAACTGAACTCCTTTTGCTTGATATTTATTTGCTACTTCAACCAATTTAGAATTGATGTGGTGTACAAATGGACAGTGATTACAGATGAATACGATTACTGTTCCTACATTCGACTTTAATTCAGAAAGTATTAGTGTTTTTCCTGAGACTGTATCTTTTAATGCAAAATCAGGTGCTTTACTTCCTAATGCAATCATTTTTGATCCTACTAACATATATTTTTGATTTATTTGCTAATAGAAACCCGCCAATATCTTTTATGCATGACGGATTCCTAAAAAACACTGATTAATTATACCATTAACTTTTCCCAAGCATTAGGTTCAAAAGCGCTATCTACTTTTGTTTGTGCAACAAAGTTGATATAGTTAGTCATCACTTTAAGGCTTACAATTGTAATTACCTCAAGTACATTTTCTTGCGCATAACCTGCTGCTAAGAAAGCATCTATATCATCTTGAGAAACACGCCCTCTGCTTATTGTAGTTGCTTTAACGTATTGGCTTAATGCTTCCAATTTGGCATTAGGAATTTCAGTCCCTGTGCGAAGCGCATCTAGAATATCTTGATCTATTTTATGCATTTGTCCAATAGAAGTATGAGCTGCCATACAATAATGACAGTTATTCTCATAACTTGCAGCAAGGTATGCTACTTGTTGCTCTTTTGCTGTAAACGTACTATTTGCATCTAGGTTCGCACTTCCTTCCCAATAGTTTTTTAATAACGCTGGATGATTTGCCATAGTTCCTAAAAGGTTAGGCACAAACCCATAAGCATTTTTTGCTGCTTGTAAAGCTGGTTTTGAGTTTTCAGGTGCATTCTCGATTGTTTTTACGTCGTAACTTAAACTTTCAATTGTTGTCATTTTTAAGTGTTTTTAAAATTATTATTTGATTTATATGACCTTTTAATTTTTAATCTACCGCACAATTGGTCAGACTATGCAGAGAATATCTTTTATAAATTATTTTTTTTGTAAGCGTCTATACCAATCTGAAATTGCTCTACCTATGGCATAAGGTTGATCTTCTTGTACATAATGCAATCCTGCACCTATATACACTGTCTCAATATTTTTAGCTTTTTTGGCCCAGTAATCTGCTACGTTCTCAGGATTTAATGCTCCAGGAGTGGCATATAGGAATAACCAAGGTTTATCTGTTTCTTCTAGCCACTTATTGTAGTTTGAAACATAATTATGGACATTTCTTGGCTTTTTACCAATAGGCATTTCAAGGGGCCATTGGTATACTTGCTTTCTAGACTTAGCTGTATTATGAGCTTTTTGATATTCAGCAAGTGCAACTGCATCAAGTGGACGCACAATAAATCCGTCAAGAAAACCACCTTCTTTTAGCCAAGCATTATTATCTATCAACATTTTTCTCCCTTCGACACCTTGTACCATTGTAAAGAAACCTGCCAAATCTGGTCGTAATTCGTCATAACTCTTTGCTGGAAACGTTGGGGCAATAATAGATTCCATTGTTACAATTGCCTTGATGTTGTCTGGATTTAATTGTGCGTAGTGCAGTCCTAATCCAGATCCCCAATCATGTACTACCAAGGTAATATTCTTTAATCCTAGCTTTTTAATAAAACCATCGATATAAGAATAATGGTCGTCAAATGTGTAATTCAAATCTGGTTGTTCAGATTTTCCAAATCCAATATTATCTGGTGCAATTACACGACTCTGATCTTCTAAATAAGGCATAATGTTACGCCATAAATAGGATGACGTTGGTTGTCCGTGTAGAAATAGAATTGGGTCTCCTACTCCTTCGTCTATATAAGCCATTTTCGACCCAAGTATTTCTATATACTTATACTTATCGGCATATTTTGATATTTCAGAAACATTAGCTTGTGGTTCTTTATGTAATGGTTCTTGTGCATTAGTAATATTGCTTACAAATAAAGTAAGTACTGTAATAGTTAAAATTGTATTTAATGATTTCATTTTAATAATTTTTATTAATTAATATTTCTGTTTGTGACCTTTGTTTTATTTTAACCAATACGTAAATGGTCGCTTTATGTATTCGAAATTTATTATTAATAGACCGTTCGCTTATTGTAAATAACAAAAAAATAGTTTCATTTTTTCACCATAAAACGATACTCTAGTTTAATTTAAATTGCCCAATCAGTATAACCTTCAGCTTCTGGAGTATAAAGTTTATCAACATCTGGTGCAATTAGCTCTTCCTTGTTTTTCAGTTTTTCAATCAATTTAGGATTGGCAATAAAAGCTCTTCCTATATAAACCAAATCATATCCATCATTTAATAATTCTTCAGCTCTTTCTGCACTCCAAACATCACCACCTCCTAACATAGTACCATTGAAGTTATCTCCGATATTCTTCCATATTTTAGTTGCAAATTCTGGTGCTGACATTGCTGCACGTTGATCGGCTATATGGATATAAGCAATGCCAAGTTTTGAAAGTTCTTGTGCCAAATAAGTATACACTTCTGTAATTTCATCATATTCTCCAGTCATCCCGTGAACAACTCCATAAGGAGAAAATCTTACTCCTACTTTGTCTGCTCCAATAGCATCAACTACTTTTTTAGTAGTTTCTAATGTGAATCTGGCTCTATTAAAATAATCGCCACCATATTCATCTGTTCGCTGGTTTGTTCCTGGGTCCAAAAATTGATCCAACAGATAACCATTTGCACTATGTACTTCTACTCCATTTACACCTGCTTCAATTAGTTTTGTTGCGGCTTGGACAAATTCATCTTGAGCTTGTTGGATATCAGCATTAGTCATTTCTCTTGGAACATCGTGAGGTTGCATTCCCTCTTGGTCTGTGTACATCTCCATTGAAGTTAATGGTATTGTTGATGGTGCAATAGTTTCTCCTCCTTCTGGAAAGTTAAGTGATGCTGAAACTCGTCCAGTATGGAACAGTTGCACAAAAATAGAACCTCCATTTTCATGTATACCTTTGGCAACAGATTTCCAACCTTTAATTTGAGCATCTGTATATGCTGAAGGAAATCTAGGATATCCAGTTCCATTCGCAGAGACTCCTGTTGCTTCAGAAATAATAAGTCCAGCACCAGCGCGTTGAGAATAATACTTTCTCATTAAGTCGTTAGGGATATTGTTTATAGCTCTACTGCGTGTCATTGGAGCCATTACAATTTTGTTTTTTAATTCTAGTCCTGATAATTTAAATGGTTCAAAAACTTTCATTTTTTTTTGTTTTTCATGTTAATAATAGACCGTTCGTTTATTTTTATCACAAAAAAAATAGTGAGAGTCTAATTCGCTATTTTTTCATTATTTTTTATAAAAGCCATATTGATGTTTAAAAATTGATCTAATGGCTGACTACTTCTTTCTACTTTCATTCTACCTAATGCTCCATTGAAACTATCAAAAAGATAATTGGCCAAATGTAGAGATTCAATTTCTGCAATGATTTCACCTTTTCCTTGTCCTTTTTCAATAAAAGAAGCTAATCCTCTACTCCATCTGTCATATACTCCAGATATAGCATCCGAAACTGGGTCAATGGTTCCAGCAACCTCAGTACTTAGGTTTCCAAGTAAACATCCTACCCTATAATCATTTTTAGTATACCATTTAATATGTATTTCAAAATGATTTTTTATTCTGTGATAGTATGACAATGATTCATCAGAAAGGTTCTTTTCAAAATCTTTTCCTATCATTACTTCAAAATGAGCAATCGCTTTGATAACAAAATCTTCCTTACTTTCAAAAGAATGATAAAATGAACCCTTAGGCATTTCACAAACTTTAAGAATATCTCTTATACCAGTATTATGATAGCCATTAAGTCTGAATAACTCTATTCCTCTTTCTAAAATATAATTTATATCGTGCTTTGCCATTATTATATTATTCGTTTACAATGCAAATATATAATAATAAACGAACGGTCTATTATTGTTTATGTTAAAATTTTGTTAATGAAAAATTGGCGCTTAAATAAACCAATCCACACACATTTCACTCACCTCCTATTGTCGTTTCGTGTAAAGAGTGTTCCATTAACATCGTAAAGAAACTTCTGAGAATAAATTTTTTAAAGAAACTGTAGCAATAACTCTCGCTTTAACCCAAAGCTCAAGTTACATAACGCAGAACATTATAGTGCTAATGCACAGTAATTCTGTATAGCCGCATTTCAGGCTATTTACACATAATAAGAGATATAACACCTTTAGGTTTATATCGGCTTATTATGTTAAAAGTAATTACAGCTATGAAGTTCAATCTTCCATTAAGAACTATATTACTATCAAGTAATTTACATACAACATTTGACACCTATAATTATATTATGCTAAATACCCAATAGCTTCTCGTTACTAAACTTAAATCCTAACTTGGGTCATTGAACTTCTTTAATTCTATGTAATATTAAATTCTCATAATTCCAATATTCTGTACAACACCCAATAAATTTTCAAATACACGATTCTCAGCGATTAGCATTCGAACATCATTTGCCCTATAATTAGTCATTATGCTAAATTGCCGCTAGCAAACGCTCGATTGCTTAATTAAAATATAATTGCTGATGCAATCATTTTTAAATCGCAATTTACAGCCGCTTGCCAACGCCAAAATAAAAGCTATCCTTTTTGCTAATATTAAAAATCGCGTATTCGATAAAATGTACGTTATAAAAAATTTCACGCGATTCTCGTGGATTGCACAAGAGTATAAAATTTCCCCAACCGCGTTATCCTTGCTTAAAATTTCTATACACTTGTTAACTGTAAAACTTCAATTAATCATTTTTTTCTTCTTTCATTATCTTTTGTCTTGAAACAAAAGAAACAAAAATTCAAGGCTGCATATAATTTTGGAAACAACTAACGGCTCATTCGCTATATTTTAGACTATTTGGCGTTAAGAAAATGTACAGTGTACATTTTTAGCTAAATACAATTTGAAACGAACATTTAGTAAAGTGTTGTATCCTAATACAATCATCCACTGGATAATTGCATTTGTATAGCCTAAAATATAGACGCTCATTTCTCCTATTGTTTTAGCCAAAATTTTATGAGGCCAAGGTAAACATCATAAATTATCTATTAATATATTCGAAAATTAACTTTAATTGTTCTTCACTTATATGAATTTTATATTCTTTATAAAATTCAAACCTTTCACCTAAATTTTGGCTCTTCCAAGCTTGTCCTCGCCTCCTAGTTGGATCATTTTCAATATTCTGAAGTAATTCATCATCAAGCCATTCATTTAATTGAACAACAATTGCGGGATTGCCTCCGAATATTTTATCAGTAAAAGCATCTATATGGTAGTAGTTTAGTCACAATTGCTTTAAGTTTGATTAGTATAATTATAATCTTTTATTAATTCGGATTATGTGTTTTACTTGTAAAATCTATTGTATTCAATAGTACACGTTTTGCGTTAGATTCCTTCAGTGTATTCACGTACGCCTTTATAATTTGATAAATTATGAAGTTAGGGGGTTGTCTATAAAAGCATAATGCTTCGCTTTGTTAACAATCAATAATTCTCTATTTGATTGCTCATTCACAAATTCTTGATGACCACTAATCCATCTTTTTTTATCCACTTCATTTTTGAATGGGTTATATGGATTTTCAGCAACCAAATCAATCAACGGAATTGTAGAAGGAAATTCAGTTTTGTTTAATAATATCAAGGAGTTTTCAATATTCTTGATTTCATAGTACAGACCAATTTTCTCTTCTCTAAATTTTTTTAATAATTCTTCTGAAATGACTCCATTCAATTTATTAACGAACGCTTCAGTATAAAAAGATGCTAATGAAGCATCAATAAAGACAACACTCTTTACTTTTTCCTCAATTCTAGAAGCAAATAAAGTTAAGTAAAATCCTCCTAACGAATGTGCAACTAATATGATGTCTTTATCGTATCCTAACAATTTAAGTCCTTCTTCTAAACCAATAACATTATTAAGAATATTATTTTCTTCTGGATTATCTTTAGCTGACTTTATTTCACTTTTGCCTAATCCTGCTCTATCATAAGTGATAATTGTTGTGCCTGTAATGTCTGCAATAGGTTGGATGATATCTTTCCATACAGTTGCATCATTACCACTACCCGATTCAAAAAGAATTGGTGTACCACTTCCTTCAATAATAGTAAAGTTTAATTTGTATTGACCAACATCAACTAAAGTATCCTTAGTTTGAGAGAATCCATGGTTAAAGCAAAATACTACTATTGTTATTAACTGAATTTTAAATATAATTTGTTTCATTTTGATAATTTTTAATTAAGGCATTAAGTTTCTCATTTAATCGCACAACATCTTTCTCGATTTGTGGGTTTTTGACGACATCGTAAGAATGGAATCCTTCTATAATTTGAAAACCGCTAAACTTATAAATATTTGTTACATTAATTAGTGCATCGTCTGCAGACTTTCCCTCAAACATAAATTGAGACGGATCTTCAAATGCTGATTTAGGGGCATTCCAAGTTGTTGATAACATATATTTTTTACCCTGAGTTATCCCACCTGTTCCATATTGCTTAGTAGCATCATTTCTACTTCTACCATCATCTTTGAGGAGTTTTTCTTGAGCCCAAGACGCAGTGAAAACTTCGTCAATATATTTTTTGTGAATCCAAGGCAAATTTAACCAAAATACTGGAGTTTGAGTAATCACTAAGTCTGCCCAAACATGCTTGTCTACCTCTTCGTTAATATCGTAACCGTCATGTATCTTAGTAGTTTTAATATTGAAATTGCGATCTTTTAAATAAGATGTTATTATATTTTGATACATGTCATTTAACTTTCCATCAGACATTCCTTCCCACTTTTGATGTGCATTTATTATAAGTATATTTTTCAATTTTTAATGTTTTTATTGTTTAATTATTAAGTTGGTTTGTAAGGTCATCACAAAGGGTTTATTTGATCCAAAAAAACTTTAGATTGGATACTATTATCTAAAAACTAATTTACATGCAGTTTAGCAGCTTCTTCCTCTAATATTGGGCCTACAACTTCAACGTTTCGCCTACCCTTTGCTAATACCTCTCTAGCTGATATTTCAAAAACCCAATTAGGGTTTTCTTTTCCGACAATATTATAGTATTCAGGTTTACTTAATCCATACACCAATTTCCCGACACCAGTCCAATATATCGCTGAGGCACACATGGGACAAGGCTCGTCGCTTGTATAAATAGTGAATGAACTCAAATCAGAATGACTGAAGATTTTACTTGCTTCGCTAAGCATGTTTATTTCTGCATGAGCTAACATATCGTGATCTGTATTAATGGTATTTTCGCCTTTTAAAACGACTTCACCTTCCTTATTGACAAGAATGCATCCGTAGGGCAAATTTCCTTTTAATTTAGATGACTTGGCCATTTCAATAGCGTCTCTTATAAAGTTTTTATCTTGTTTCATCTCTGTAGTTGTTTTGCTGTTTTTACTTTCAGATTTTTGAGTGTTAGATGCACAAGAACTTAGTGTAATTAAAAAAGTAAATAGTGTTATGTATTTCATTTTAAAAGGGATTTGTAGCCCAAACTGTGACTTCTGGAACGAAACCTTTGTCTCGCATTTCGACTATAGATATAATTGTTTTTGCAATATCTTTAGCCCCTAATTTGTTAGACTCTTCATTACGCTCTTCTCTAGTTTTATCGGCAAATGCAGTGGTCACCTCACTTGGATTGATTAAAGAGACTCTAATATTATCTGGTCGCAATTCAGCTTGCCAAGATTGCGTCATTCCTCTTACAGCAAATTTTGATGCTGCATATACAGAACCTCTTGCAAAACCTTTTAAACTCGCAGTAGATCCAATATTGATAATGTTTCCAGATTGTTGTGTTTTGAACATTGGCAATAGTTCTTGAGTCAATAATGCCAAACCAAATACATTGGTGTTATAGACATTTAATAAATCAGCTTCTGTGATTTCTCCTAGAATTGGAAATACTCCAATACCAGCATTGTTAACTAACACATCAATTCTGCCTTCTAAAAGGGGCATTGCTTCTTTAGCTTTTTTAGGAATGGATTTTAAATCACTAATATCGAAAAGCAATGGAATCGCACCTATTTCTTTTGCTATCTGTTTTAGCTTAGTTTCATCTCTACCAGTTATGACTACTGTTGCTCCTTTTGCAATAAATTGTTTTGCTGTTTCTTTGCCAATACCTGAACTTCCTCCGGTAATTAATACGTTTGAATTTTTAATTTTCATTGTTACTATTTTTATAAATGGGCAGAAGCATTGCTTCTGCCCTATTTAATTAAACTAATTTTTGTCCTCCATCTATATCTAGGACTGCTCCTGTAACATAATCACTTTCCATAAAGAATAATACGCCTTTAGAAACGTCTTTTGCTACACCAATTTGCTTCACTGGTAAACTTTCTGCAAATCCTTTAAAAAATTCATTTTGTTGTTCTTCTGGCATAAATGCATCCCAAGCAGTTGTGTGAATAAACCCAGGAGTAATTACATTTACTCTTGTTGGTGCTAATTCTAATGCTAACATTTTCCCTAAAGATTCTACTGCTCCTCCAACACCTGTATATGGCATTTGACCAACGATTGCTTTCTTACTTACTATTCCAGAGAATAATGTAATTGAATCTCCTTTTCCCATTTTTGGGCTTGCATGTTTTACTGCGTTCATTTGAACCCATAACTTAGAATTAAATAATTCTTTTGCCATATTCAAATCTAATTCTTGAATTGGTCCACCGTAAGCACCAGATGAAGAAATGACAAGATGATTAATTGCATCAAATTGCTCAAAGAATGTTTTTACTTCTTCTTCGTTACTCCCGTCTAGTTGATAGGTTGACACATTTCCATCTAAAAATGCTTTCGCTTTTTCTAACTTTTCATTAGATCTACTTGCTATTGTTACATTTGCTCCTTTTGCAATTGCTTGTTTAGCTGTGTCTAATCCGATTCCTTGGCTTCCGCCAATAATTACTATTGTTTTGTTTTCTAAGGTGTTCATAATTTTACTTTTTTTGTTTTAATTTTATTTATTATTATTTTTATGTTCATGTTTTTATTAGACTAGTCTACTACTAATGGATTAAATTTTTTTATAGTATGTAATTATTTAAAAATTTAATAAACGTTACAATAGAATCAGTGTTCTTAGATGCTTTCATGCGCAATAAAGAACCTTCCCAAGTTGTTAGAATAAAATCACTCATGTCTTTTGCTGATTCATCTTTCTTAATGGTATTTGCATCCTGGCCTTCTTTAATACATAACTCAAAACAATCTTGCCATTTATTTAATTCGTTTGCAACCGAATCACTAAATGCTTTAGACATATCTGATAATTCTAGACTACTATTACCTAATAAACATCCTTCTTTAAATTCCTTATCGACATATACTTTTTGCATATCTTCAAAAAAAGAAATAATTCTTTCCTTAGGCATTTTAGTACTATCTGTTAGATAACTGTTTAAAAAGGTTAGTGAATTTTCAGAATAAAACTTGATTACTTGAATACCAAAATCTTCCTTACTTTTAAAATAGTAATAAAACGAACCTTTTGGAATATTTGCGGTTTCCAATATCTTATTTAAACCAACATTATTATATCCGTTTTTAAGAATTAAATCCGTTCCTATTTCTAAAATGTTATCAATTGTATCTGTTTTCATTATGCATATATTAGACCAGTCGGCTACAAAGATAATACTTTTTAATAAATCACAAAGTATATTTGAATTGCACACACATTATGCTTCCCTCCTATGTCGTCGCATAAAAAGTGTTCCATTAACTTTAGTAGAAGAAACTTTTTGTATTAAATTTTTGAAGAAACTGTGGTAACAACTTTCGCTTTTTACCAAAGCTCATTTACATAACGCAGAACATTATAATTCGTTTTCAACATTATAATTCGACATTATGTAAAATGGCTTAAACTATATTTATCTTGCATATATTGCCTTAACCTTTTTTTCCAAACTTTAAAAACGGAAATAACATAGGAATCCGTTTTTGATAGCTCACATAAGTATCGCCTAATTCATTTCTTAAATCACGTTCTTCTAAATATTTTACAGCAATTAAAATGTATAAGGTGGTCACTGTAGCAAATAGCAAATGGCCTTGAGTCATTTCGGGCGTTGCCCAAAAAGCAATAATAAAACCAGTCATAATAGGATGTCTAACAAATTTATAAAAGAAACGCTCTGTGAATTTTAATCCGGTTGGAGGCTTACTTTTCATTTTAGTATAGACCTGATCCAATCCAAATAAATGAAAATGATTGATCATAAAGGTTGAGAGTAAGACTATAAGCCAACCGATCCAAAATATGATATTGATAATAAGAACGTAGGTTTCGCCTTCTATATTCCAAACCTTAGTGGTCATAGGCTGCCATTTCCAAAATATTAAGAATAATAGCAAACTGGTTAATAGCACAAAAGTACTGCGCTCTATGGCTGGACTAATAATTTTAGTCCACCATTTTTTAAATGCAGGTCGCGCCATAACTGAATGTTGTACCGCAAAAAGACTTAATAGTACTAAATTAATAACTAAAGATTCTGTTATTCCTGATGTTACACCAGAGTTAATAGTTTTAGGAACCAGGAGTTGGCCCACAAAGCCAATAGCGTATAAAAATGAAGCTAGAAATACAACATACGATACTATGCCATAAATGAATATTATGATGTTTTTCATAAGGTTAAATAGTTAGTTTCCTGTAAGATACAAAAAACTTAATACTGTAGGAATTATATTCCTTAGCACTTTCAATTCATGGTCATGTAAACGCAGCCTTTAAAAAATACTCTAAAGGCAGTATCTGTTTGTAGCCCATTCCATACATATGTACTCATGTATGCTTATTGTTAATAGAAATCGTGAATCTTTGGCTTCACTCAGCACAGGCTAGTCACATAAAAGTGTTTATTCGCACGCTCTATTTTAATAAATAGGTGCTTGTGAACCTATAAACTTACTATGCTGTAAAATCTCTCAGTGATTTTTAAATACGAGATTACTCAGGTCTTTAATATTTGTGTTAGAAGTATTCGTAAATGCTTCGCATTTCTCAGTGATTAGGAAATGTAAAAATTAAAATAAAAGCAGAAGCACAAATTCAGAGTTTCTACTTTTATTTTTTAAAGTGTAGATAAAATTATTTCAATGTAAAATGGCAAGTAATAGCTACAGACAAATTACCATATAATTTATGTACCCCAAAAATAGCTCTGGAATGTGTTCCTTTTGCTCCCAAGACATGTAAAAACAAATCCGATGCTCCATCTACAACACGAGGTGCTTCATTCCAGTTTTCTCCAGATTGGTAATACGCATCCATATGGTTTAGACCTTCTATGTTGTCGAAACCAATTTTATCGTTTATTTGAGATAATACATTTAATACCGCCAGTTGCATAGCTTTATAGCCATCTTCGGTACTTAAATCGTCTCCAAACCGTCCTTTATACTGTAATTCACCATTAATTATCGGAAACTGAATGGCAACATAAGCCACCTTGCCTCGAATATTTACAGGCGTATACGATCCGCCTGGATTACTTGGCGCTGGAAGCTCTAACTGCCATTCGCTTAACTTTTTTTCGATATTCATTGTATCAATATTAAATTAAGCAAACGCATAATCCGTAAAGCCTACTGCATCTATACCAAAAAAGGTCTCTGGATTGGGAGCTTGTAATGCGACTTTATTTTTCAATCGCTCAATAAAATCTGGATTCGATATATAAGGTCTTCCTACATAAGCCAAATCAAAACCTTCGTTTAAAACGGCATCTGCAGTGGCTATCGTAGAGACATTTCCTCCAGTAATTACAGTCCCTTCAAAGGTATTCTTAATCGCTTTTCTTAGGTTTAATTGTCGGTCTGTACGTGCATCTGTAACTCCAAAAGAATCTTCCTGAACCACGATATGCATATAAACTAATCCTATGTCTTTTAGTTCCTTTGCCAAAGCGATAAAGGTTTCTTCAACATCCTCATAGTCACTTTGTAAATCATTATACACACCAAAAGGCGAAATACGAATTCCTACTTTATTTGCACCAACAGTATCGGCTACTTTTTGTGCAGTTTCTATCACAAAACGATTGCGATTTTCAACCGAACCACCATATTCATCGTTACGATGGTTTGACTTAGGGTTGATAAATTGATCTAGTAAATAGCCATTTGCGGCGTGTAATTCTACCCCATCAATTCCTGCTTCATTGATTAAACGTTCGGAAGCATAAACATATTCGTCTTGCGTTTTTAAAATATCGTCTTTGGTCATTTCCTTTGGCATCCCGTGATCTACCATTCCTGTTTCAGAAAAAATCTGACCAGCCGCTTGTATTGCCGATGGCGCTATAATGGTTGCTCCTTCTGGCATATTTATTTGTGCAGAAATGCGACCCGTATGCATCACTTGTACAAATATTTTCCCACCTTTAGTGTGTACGGCATCCGCAACATCTTTCCATCCTTTAATTTGAGCATCCGAATATGCACCAGGAATACGCGGATAGCCTAATCCGTTTGCTGATGGAGAAGTGCCTTCGGTAATAATTAAACCAGCTGAGGCACGTTGCCCGTAATATTCAGCAATTATTTTGTTTGGAATATAGTTGGTTGCTCGGGTGCGTGTCATTGGAGCCATGACTATTTTGTTTTTTAATTGTAGGTCGCCCAATTGGAATGTTGTTAATGAATTCATATGTTTTATTTTTAATTATTTATTTATATTAGACTAGTCGGTTTAGTTTTTTATGAAAATTTTTTAGATTAATAAATTAAGGCTTTGTATAAAATCGTCTAAAGGTTGTCTATTTTTGCTGGATTTCATTCTAAAAATGGCCCCTTCCCAACCATTTAATATAACAGAAGCCATCATTCTAGTGTCTACTTTTTTTGATATTTGATTGTTTTCTTTACCTTCTTCCAAACAACATTCTATGGTGAATTCCCATTTTTCTAATTGTTCTTCTACAAAGGTTTTAAATTCATCGCTTACGCCACCTTCCGAACAGCTATCGCCTAATAAGCAACCTTTTACAAATTGTTTTTGTTCAAACTCATTGGCTCTATCCTTATAATAAGATTTGATGCGCTCTTTTGGTGATAATACAGATTGTTTAAGTAAAGCATCTTTAAAAACCACTAAACCACAATTTGAATAGCGTTCCAGAACTTGAATAGCAAATGCTTCTTTACTTTTAAAATGATGATAGAATGATCCTTTAGGAATTTCGGCTGTTTCTAAAATCTCATTCAAGCCTACATTGCTGTATCCCTTTTCTGAAAAAAGTTCTAATCCTGCCGTTAATGCTTTTTCTTTAGTCATTTTAATGTTAAACTTTTGAATTCAAAAACGAAGTTGAATACATTTACAACGCTTTCATTTCTACTTTTAATTACTGTCTATTTTTGATTACTCAAATACGATATTAGACCAGTCGGTACAAAATTAGTCAATTTTCAAAATCTATTACTATTTTGAATGTAAATTTATAAAAATTTAACTTTTGTATTTGTGCCTGAGTGCTTCAATAATTTGTGCATCTACCCAAAATATATCTGCTTTATTATTCCCGTATCCTCTATGAAAGAAGAAATATTTTCCATCAGGTGTTATGCTACCATAAGCTTCTGCAAATTCTGTGTTTATTGTATCACCTAAATTAATTGAAGGTCCCCAAGTATTATCTTTTTCTCGAAAAGAAATATATAAATCTGCATCTCCATATCCACCTTTTTCTCTTTGATCATCCCAGATTACATAAGATTCATCTGGAGCAATAAATGGGTGTGCATTCCAATTTCCAATGTCTTCAATATTTAAAGTTTTAGGTTTTTCATGAACACCATTTATTAGTCGAGAATAACGAAGCGGACCTGTTTCACTGGCCTCATCAAAATAGTACGTGCCGTTAGATGCAGAAGTAAGTCGCATAATACGATATTTATCAAAAGGAGCTTCAAGGTTTTTTGCTTCAGACCAACCAGAAGTAGTTCGTTCTCTAAATTTTCTCCCCAAATGCATAATGTTTCCATCTTGTGAAATAAAGGGTTCGCCTGCTCTTTCCGCTACAAGTGATTCAGTCCATTTGTTATCTTCAAATTTAACAACAACCAAAGCATTGTTTTTATACTTCCCTCCTCTTCTGCGAAAATAAAACTCCTTTAAGTCTGGAGAAAAAACACCAGCTGCCTGTCTAAATTCGGTTTTAATAATTTCAGGTGCAAACAATTCAGGAATTAAACCCGGAGGTTTTTGTCCAAGATAAATTTCTTCTGATATTGGTGCATTACTTTGTTGTTTTTTCTCTTTTTTAGCAGTACAAGCACTTAAAAATATAAGCGCTATAATAAAACACGTTTTTTTCATTATTTAAACTTTTTAAAGTATTCTGATTTTAACTTGCTGATAATTTCAGTGCTCACCCAATAAAAGTTTGATAAACCACCTTCTTCGTTATATCTACCAAAAAATAAATATTTACCGTCAGGAGTAATACTCGGGCATGTTTCAGGAAAATTAGAATTTACGTCACTTTCAAGGTTAATAGGTTTTGACCATGTCCCGTCTTTTTCCCTGAAATAGACATAAATATCGCTTTTTCTTTGATCATCTTCTTTATTTCTAGCATTTGCCACTAAATAATCCTGAGAAGGGGAAATAAAACCATGAAAACCTCCGGTTGCCAATTCGTGCACTTCGGGATATTTGTCATCTTTTTTAGGTGCATAATACATTTTTCGTTTTGATACATTTGTATAATAAAGATCTCCGTTTTTTGCTTCATTCGAATAAAAAACAAAATCATCATTTATAGGTGAATCAAGTTGTTTTGCATCGCTCCAAGAATCTCCTAAACGTTTTACATACCAGCTCTTAACTGATTCTTTATGATGAGGCAATGTGAAAGAATCATGAGCTATAAAATGAAGCGTTCTACCATTAGGACTGACAAATGGATGCATTTCTGCAACTTTTTTACCTTTCGTGAAATTCGCTTTTTTGGGAGTAATCCATTTTTTGTCTTCGAGTTTTGAGTAATATATACTCGGCTCTTCGTCCTTTTTATTGGCAGAAAAGTATACTTCATCTAAATCAGGAGAAAATGAAATGCCATGTTCTCCTCTCCCATCTATTGAAATTATTCCAGGAGCAAAAATTTCTGGAATTAAGCCCGGTGGTTTTTGCCCGAAATAAGCGGTTTCTATAGTTGGTGAATCATTGTTGTTTGCCTTCTGATTATTAGTATTACAAGCATTTAAAAGTAGTACCATTATAAGTATCAAAATAAAATGTGTATGCTTCATTGTTTAATTTTTTTTGTTTTAATTTATAATTCCAACCCGCCAGCTGGTTCGTTCACTAAAAAGGTCTACTAGACCTTTTTTATACGTCCAACCCTATTTCGATCTGAGTGTTTCAATAATTTGTGCATCTACCCAGTAAATATCCACATTATTTTCATCGATGCTTCTATTAAAGAGTATGTATTTGCCATCAGGGGTTACGGTCGCATAAGAATCTCCTCTATCGGAATTGACCGTGTCGCCCATATTGATGGCAGGACCCCATGAATCATCTTGCTGTTTAAAACTGATATAGATATCAGCGCCACCATATCCGCTTTCTCTTTGATCGTCCCAGATCAAATAGGATTCATCTGGAGCAATCCAGGGGTGTGCGTTGTGTTTTCCAAAGTCAATGTTCAATGCTTTCGGTGCTGAACGTTTGCCGTCTATGAATCGTGCATAGCGAATAGGCTCTTCTCCCATTGTATCAAAATAATACGTTCCTTTTGATGAGGCTACAAGGCGCATAATAGAGAAGTCTTTGTAAGGGGTGCCAAGGCTTTTTATTTCTGACCAGCCATCGCCAATACGCTCCATATAGCGTCTGCCCAAATACATGATCTTACCATCTGGCGAGATAAAGGGCTCTCCCACCCTCGGTCCTACGATGGACTTTTGCCATTGATTATTTTCGGATTTCAAGACGATCATGCTTGCTTTATCATCTTCATCGTATCTGACAAAATAAAACTCTTTCATATCAGGTGTGAATGCACTGAAAAGTTCATAAAGCGGTGTCGAAACAATACCCGGGGCAAAGACTTCAGCCGTTGAACCCGGTGGTTTTTGACCAAGATAGGGGCCTTCGAGGATATAATTTTTCTTACTGAAGAACCATCGGTATTCATAATATAAATATCTTTTTCACCATCCCTAAGTGATGAAAAAATTAGTTGAGAACCATCAGGGGACCATGATGGATACCAATCACCAACATCATTATTTGTCAATCGTTTTTGATTAGAACCATTTATATTCATCACGTAAATTTCAAAGTTTCCATCTCTATCAGACATAAAAGCGATTCGCTTGCCATCTGGTGAAACCTCAGGGTGCCATTCTTCAGCTACACTATGTGTCAACTGAACAATGTTGTTACCATCAATATTTGCTATGCTTATCTCACTTTTTTTATCTTTGAATTCCGAATGAAAAACTATTTGACCATCTGGTGTAAAATAAGGACCACCTCCTTTTAGTGATTTTATTTGAGTCAGTTCGCTACCATCTGAATTCATAATCCAAATTTCTTGCTGCCAATTTTTTTCCGAATCTTTATATTCTCTTGAAAATGCAATTTTTGTTCCATCAGGTGACCATGCTGGTGAATTATCCCATTTGTTTTTTTCATGAGTTAATCGCTGCCTATTCGTTCCATCACTATTCATTGTATGAATAGACCATGTTTTTTTGTCATCATATTTTGCATAAAAAGCAAATTGTTTTCCGTCAGGAGACCAAGCTAAGTAGCCACCTTTCGCATTTGTACTTTTAATAGTTGATGTACCTTCTGTATCACCTAAATAAATTTCTACATTACCAGTTTCCCTTGAACTATAAGCAATTGTATAGGAAGTTGATTTGGTTTTCTCATTGTTCTTGGGCCTGAGATTCTCAATAACCTGAGCATCTACCCAATAAGGTTTTCCTACCCAATTAGTACTTCCATCTTCTTTAAGCTCCCAGTCTCCCCTCGAAAAGAAGATATATTCCCCATCGTGTGTCACACTTGGGCTACTTTCATTTGATGCTGTGTTTATTTGAGTTCCCATGTTAATTGCTGCTCCCCATGAACCATCTTGCTGCCTGAAACTAATATAACAGTCGCTATCACCATATCCGCCTTCTCTCTCAGCATCCCACATTAAATAGGATTCATCTGGAGCAATGAAGGGGTGGGCAATATATCTTCCTGTGTTAATGGTCTTGCTCATTTTTACTGGATTTTCACGTTTGCCATCTATAAGGCGTGAATAACGGATAGAGCCATATCCTCTACCTTCCTTTTCATTAAAACCAAAATAATAGGTTCCCTTAGAGGAAAGCGAGATACCATGTGCCTGGTCTTTTAAGAATTCTCCTTGACTTTTGGGTTCCGACCAACCCCTATCGGTTCGTTCTCTATATTCTTTTCCACCGAATATCGTATTACCATCCTCAGAGAATTTTGGCCACTTTATATCGGTCTCAGATTCGTGCCCCCAACTATTATTTTCATATCGAATAACAAAAAATGTACGTTTTACATAGTTCCCATTTTTCCTAGAGAAATAGAACTCCTTCATATCTGGCGAAAACCCACCACCTTCAAAAAGCCCTTCTGGAGAAACAATGTCAGGAGCAAACTCTACAGGAATTAAACCCGGTGGCTTTTCTCCAAAATAGCGATCTTCTAAGGTTGGAAGGCTAGCATCGTTTTCAATATTTTCTTGAGCAAAGACGGTGTTAAGAGATATAGCACATGTCAATATTATTAATTTCGTTGTTTTCATTTTCCTTTTTTTTGTTAATATGCTTGGTTTTGTATCTTGCAAAGGATGTTTTTTTCTCTCATGTATTCAATCTAAATTTAGCCAACTGCTCTATACAGTAATGAACGCCCCTAAAGAAGCCATCTATATTGGTTATCTTGCACCCGCAAAACTGCATAAATATGAACTTGAGATTTTTGCCTTGTCTTCTATTAGTATTGCTACTTGTGGCATCTTGTTCTCAAAATCCTGTTTTCAAGGAATATGAGACAGTATTCCAGGTTGGAGATCAGCAAGAATGGGCTACAAAAAACTGGAATGATCAGTACTGGGGAAAGCGTATAGGATTAGTGCCGGATGGTAAGGTTTACTGGTCCAGGACTAAAATTGATGTTTTGATGACCCCCAAATCATTACATCCATATGGTATTCAGCTACATGTATATGGAGAGTATGAGGTTTTTTGGGATGGCGTATTGATTGGGAAAAATGGCAACCCTGGACAAGAAGTAACCCTTGATCCTGAAGGTAAAATGTGGGCCACCTTTAGCATTCCTATACACCTGACGGAGGCGGGGGAACATCTATTGGCGCTACGATCAAGTCTTTATTATTTTCCGAATCATACAGGAATAGATGAACTGGAGATATATTATTATGACGATTTATTAACCGATCGACTCATCGAATCTTCCTATATGCATCTCTTTGCAGGCGCCTTTCTTATCGCCTCCTTCTATTTTCTATTTCTCTTTCTAAGTAACAAAAAGGAGTATGCAACACTAATTTTTAGTATTTGCTGTTTTCTCTTTTTTATCCTGATATTGGCGGAATTCAGTAAGGCCTATATACCAATTCATTATAGTATGCATGTGATACGCTTACGGATCATAGGAATTCTGATGTTTGGTATTTCTTTTTTGATTCCGTTCTATTTTTCCAATCAGTTTCCTTTCCCAAGACGAAAATTACTACTGACCATTTACGCAGGTGTTCTATTGTTTTTTTTCCTATCAAGACATGTTATCGAATTGACAGTTAATAATATGGCTTTAAGCATGTGGTTGTTTTCATTTGGAATTGTGGTATTTGGGGTTTACAAAAAGATGAAAGGTGCTCGCCTCGTACTGTTGACTCTCCTACTATCGGTGCCTATAGGTTTTGTCACTTCCTTTAACAAAAGCTTATTTGCAGGTTTCAGCCTTATTCTTCTGGGTATGTTTTATTTGCTTTCTCTCAGAATCAAGGAGCAACGGCTGGCTTATGAAAATTCACTCGTTCAATCCACACGCCTGCGTCTGGAATTACTAAAAAAGAATATTCAACCTCACTTTCTAATGAACACCCTGACCTCATTGATAGATTGGGTGGAAGAATCACCTAAGAAAGGCGTTTTGTTTATAGAAGCTTTAGCCAAAGAATTTGATCTTTTTAATCAGATAGAAAATCAAACATTGATCCCTATTTCTCAAGAAATAGCCCTTTGTCGTACACATCTTGAAATAATGGAGTACCGGAAAGAAATAAACTATTCTTGGGAAGAAGTAGACATAGACCCTGATCAAAAAATACCACCAGCAATACTTCACACCTTATTGGAAAATGGAATTACCCACAGTTTACCTTTGGAAGATAACAGTATCAAATTTAAGCTTGTTTTTGAAGCTAATAATGAATACATGTGTTATACATTTTTAACCTTTGCTACTCGTGTGAGGCAAGCAACGAATGATAGAGAAGAAGGTACGGGACTGAAATACATAAAGGCGCGACTTACAGAAAGTTATCATTCGAAATGGGATTTTACCTCTGAACCAACACATCAGGGTTGGAAAAATAGCATAAAAATATATTACTAAGGAGAATGAACATATTAATCGTTGAAGATGAATCAAGAATAGCCAAAAGAATTGAACGAATGACGCGTGCTATTTTTGGCAATGCCTTACAATCGCTAAAGCATATTAACACACTCCATGAGGCTTTGAGCTTTATTGAAAATAACGCATTGGATCTCGTTCTTTTGGATTTAAATCTCAACGGTGCCAATGGTTTTGACCTACTTACGACAGCGGTTTCTGAATCGTTTCACACCATAGTAATTTCCGCCTATAAAGATCAGGCAATTACCGCTTTTGAACATGGGGTTTTAGATTTTGTACCTAAGCCTTTTAACAGAGATAGGTTGGAGCAAGCTTTTAATCGGGCCATTACAAAAGAAAAATCAGAAAGCAATAAAATTAAAGTTTTAGCGATTAAAAAAAGAGGCCGAATACAGCTAATACCTATTGAAAATTTACTTTTCATTAAAGGAGCTGGTCCCTATACCGAACTCTTTCTTAAAGACGGAACAAAAGAACTTCATGATAAATCACTCGAAAAGTTAGAACAGCTGTTATCGTTTTCTTTTGAACGTATTCATAAATCATACTTAGTGAAGATCTCTGAAATAAAAGAAATTATTGTAGAATCAGGAAGTAAATATATGGTCGAGCTAAAAAATGGGGCACTTATCCCTATCGGAAGAACTAAATACAAAGACTTAAAAGCGAAGTGGCTTTAAACACCTCTTTGATATAATGTTAAGGGCATTATTGATTTTTAATAAGATTATAACTGCTACAGCCTTCAGATTTCAATGTTTCTAGGTTTTTATCAAAGGAATCGTCTAATACATTACCTGTTTTTTTGTAACAAAATGGACAAGCATTCATATCGCCATCTGTATCTATATGCATACTTTTACCTAATGCTCTGACCTGCTTTTTACCAAATCGACATAGGAGATTCGCGAACACCACTAAAAAATAAATACGACATGAGCAAAGCTCAAGTTACATAACGCATTACTTTATTGTTCAGTTTTATTAGTACTACTTTAATTACCTTTTATACGCTGCCACAGCGATTGCATCAGAAACTGAGCATCACGTCCTGTTTTTTGAACTTCTGTTGCCTTTATTTGTTCATTATGCAATTCTAAACGGTAGGAAAATGAAAAAAAGGAAGTCCCATCTTTTTTAGGAATTAATCCAAATCGTAAGTCATTAAAATACCAATGGTCGTCTTTATAATCTATGATGTACCAACCATCGCTAATAGCTATCAAGCGTTTAACATTGGGATATATCATAAGGTCTTTCGATGCATCTCTTTGCTTTGGATAGGACTTAAAACGTATGGGCTGCGAATCAAAAAAAGAATAGTTAGCAATTAAGTAATAGTCTGGTGTATCGATATTGGCATTCCATAATATCGTGTTTAATGGTGCTGGACGTGTACTAATTTGAGTATAGGCTATATGTTGATCTTGTAATGCCTGCACAAATCGTTTTTCTACAACACCTTTGATAACTAATGTTGCCAACAAATATAATGTTGAAATTAAGAGTCCCGCACTATTTAAAAGACGTCTTGTTTTAGATTGCCGTTTATAAAAAAGGACCATGATCGTAAACACTAAAAACGGTAAGGTATAAAGAGGGTCAATCACAAAAATTGAATTCAATGCTATACGTGTTTTTATTGGCCAAAATAACTGGGTTCCCCAAGAGGTAAATGTATCTAAGAGTGGATGCGTAAACAATCCTAAAAAAACCAGTTTAGTCCAAGGTTTCCAACCGAGATCAGATTTGGGTTCCAATTGACTTATAAGCCAGCCTAAAACTGGAGCTAATAATACACAAAAAAGCAAGGAGTGACTAAAACCGCGATGCCACTCTAAGGTCGTAATGGTATCGGTTAAAGCACCTAGAATAACATCTAAATCTGGAATGGTACCTGCAATAGCACCATAAAGTAAAGCCTTGTTACCAACTTTTTTTCCTAAAACAGCTTCTCCAATTGCTGCACCTAAAACAATTTGTGTTAATGAATCCAAATGAAATTATTGAGATACGAAAATATGCATTTTAAATGATCATTATACAAGTATGCTTTATGTAGCTGAAATAGCAACACAAGTTGGGATATAGTCTATCATACGAATTAACAGACTAATATGCCCACACTCATTTACTCATGCATGTTCATTGTTTTACGACATTGTGAATGCTTCGCATTTCTCGGGCGATTGCCAATAGAGTATAACATTCTATTTAAGGATAATATTTAGATTTGTATTTAAAACATTTAATCTTCCTTTAATGCCTATTTTTACAAATTATATTATGTACCAGCAAACATGAAACACCTAAAAGAAACAGCAGAGCATAAAGACAAATCAAAACCAAAGGTTACCATGAAACAAGCCTTTAAAACTATTATTTGGCCGAGGCGAAATTTAGTTTTTATTGGCTTAATATTGATAGTTCTTCGGAGTTTGTCAGGTTTGGTTTTACCATGGCAGAGTAAAGTATTGCTTGATGATGTTGTGCCAAATAAAGATTACACGCAACTATACAACTTAATTGTTATCGTAATAGCTGCCATTTTTATACAGGCTTTGACCTCATTTTTGCTAACCAGAATATTAAGTGTACAAGCACAATATTTAATAAGCGAATTGAGATCTCAAGTACAGAAAAAAGTGCTTTCGTTACCTATTCATTTTTTCGATAATACAAAGTCTGGTGCGTTAGTTTCAAGAATAATGAACGATGTTGAAGGCGTTCGTAATCTTATTGGAACCGGTTTAGTACAATTAGTAGGCGGTTCATTTACAGCTATTGTGTCATTAATTATTTTAATAAAAATCAATCCATGGATGACCCTTTTTGTGTTTGTACCACTATCAATATTTGGCTATATAGCATTAAGAGCCTTCAAGTACATTCGCCCAATCTTTAGATTGCGTGGTAAGATTAATGCTGAAGTTACTGGTAGGTTAACAGAAACACTTGCTGGTGTTCGTGTAATTAAAGCGTTTAATGCAGAAGTTCAAGAAAGTACTGTTTTTGAAAAAGGAGTTGATAAATTGTTTCAAAATGTAAAAAAGAGTTTAACGGCTACAGCATTAATGACGAGTTCTTCTGTATTTTTAATAGGCGTTGCTACTACTGGAATTATGGGGATTGGTGGCTATTATATGATTATTGGTGAAATGACCACTGGTGATTTTTTATTCTTCACATTAATACTTGGTTTTATGATTGCTCCAATTGTACAAATGAGTAATATCGGGAGTCAGTTGACTGAAGCATTAGCTGGTTTAGATAGAACTGAAGAACTCATGAATATGACCGCTGAAGAGGATAACCAAGATAGAAATATTCAATTAAATATTATAAAAGGTGATATTGAATTTAATAATGTTTCATTTTCTTATGAAGAAGGAAAAGAAGTGTTGCATAACATTAACTTTAAAGCGCCAGCGGGTTCTGTAACTGCTTTAGTTGGGAGTTCAGGTTCTGGAAAGTCGACTATTGCAGGACTATCGGCTACATTTTTAACACCAAAATCTGGTAAAATCACTATTGATAATCAAGATTTATCGCAGGTTAAATTGAGTAGCTACCGACAATATTTAGGCGTGGTTTTACAAGATGAATTTTTATTTGAAGGCACTATTCGTGAAAATATCATGTTTCCGAGACCAAATGCCAGCGAAGCAGAATTGTTAAATGCCGTAAAGGCCGCTTATGTAAACGAATTTACTGACAGATTTGATTCAGGTTTAGAGACTTTAATTGGAGAAAGAGGCGTGAAACTTTCTGGTGGTCAACGACAACGTTTAGCTATCGCTCGTGCTATTTTAGCAAATCCTAACATTATTATTTTAGACGAAGCCACCTCAAGTTTAGATACCGAAAGTGAAGCTTTAATTCAGAAAAGTTTAGCTGAATTAATTAAAAACAGAACCACCATTGTTATTGCGCACCGTTTAAGTACCATTAGAAAAGCAGATCAAATTTTAGTCATCGAAGCCGGACATATTGTAGAGCGTGGTACACATGACCAATTGATTGCTAAGGAAGGTAGATATTATGAATTATATACCTATCAAGCAAAAATTTAAGGGACTAAAGTATTTATATTGTTATAACTATATTTAAATTTATTTTCAAGTTATAAATATCCCTGTGCAATAACATAAAACCAAAGGCATGATTATACCTAAACTACATTATATATCCCAAGGAAGTTCTCCAGCAGCCCATCTAGAAAACATCCAAAAAGCATGTTCATCTGGTACAGAATTAGTGCAATTGCGACTAAAAATCAGTTCTGAAAAAAAATTATTGAAGTTTGCCAAAGAAGCTAGAAAAATCACATCTCATTTTCAAACCCGGTTAATTATTAACGATTATTATAAAATAGCAAAAGCCGTTAAAGCAGATGGTGTGCATTTAGGACAAACAGATACCTGCCCTACTATTGCTAGAACCCATTTATACTCGTGGCAAATGATTGGCGGAACAGCAAATACCTTGCAAGATTGTGAGAAACTATTAGATAAAGACATCGACTATATCAGTTTAGGTCCTTTTAGAGAAACAATTACAAAAGATAATTTACCTCCTGTTTTAGGTTTAAAAGGTTATAGGGCGATTACAGATGTCTTAAAAACTCCAATACCAATTATTGGTGTTGGAGGCATAACCACAGAAGATGTTACAGACATATTAGAAACGGGTATTTCTGGAATTGCTGTATCTGGAGAAATTACCCGCGATTTTAATAGCATAAGAAAATTTAATCAATTACTAAACGCATCTTTAACAGAAGAGCAACGCCATACCTTTAAATAGACCATTTGGCGTTAAGAAAATGTATAGTATACATTACGGCAGTAACAGATATGCTGATGATGTTTTACACTTCTTTTACATTTTTTTGACACTTAACACGCATATACCACCTAGTTTTGAAATTATAAATAGTGTTTGTGGTATTACAGCATTCACAAAAATTTAATTTATGAAGAAAATCTTATTGGTCGGAATACTTATGGCATTAATTTTACCAAATTCTGCGTGTACGCAAACAATAGTCAAAAATGATACAACGAATAAAATTGATAAAATAACTGAGCTGGTTGGTTTATATGAAGATTATGAAATGATAAATGGTGCAGTTCTGATAGCGGATCAAGGTGAAGTTATTTTCAAAAACGGATTAGGATTAGCGAATAAAGAATGGGACATTCCTAATAAAGTGGATACCAAATTCCAAATTGCTTCATTAACCAAAACGTTTACAGCACTATTAATTATGCAATTAGTTGCTGAAAACAAATTGGATTTACACCTTCCTATTTCGACGTATTTAACAGATTACCCTAAAATAAATGGTGATCAGATTACCATTCATCACCTACTCACCCACTCTGCTGGAATAGGACGTGACCCATCAAACAAAGAAAAACACAATAAACCTGAAGCCATGGTAAATCAATTTGCCAATGCTCCTCTAGAGTTTACACCAGGAGAACGCTTTCAGTATAGCAATTCTGGCTATACGGTTTTAGGTTACATTATAGAGACCATTACAGAACAATCTTATGAAGACGTATTACAGGAACGGATTTTTAAACCTCTACAGATGAAAAACTCTGGTTTTTTTAGACACAGAACACTTATAAAAAACATGGCGTCTGGCTACAATAAAGGCTTTGGTGAATACTATGATAGTGATAGTTCTGACGCGTCTACAGCATATGCTGCAGGTGCTATCTACGCTACTGTAGAAGATTTATTTCTTTGGGATCAAGCCATACTTACGGATGTGGTATTACCAAAAAAATATAGGGATCTCCTTTTTGAAAAGCATAGTATAGATTCTGATGAAGGTGGACACTATGGCTACGGTTGGGAACTAAAAATTAAACCTGTAGGTAATACTACCGAGACAGTAGAAACTGTAGGTCATAGTGGTTCTATTAGTGGTTTTCGTGCATTGTATACTAGAATTCCGTCTCGCAATGCTTCCATCATATTATTAAATAATACCAGTCGTGCTTTTTTTATGTCTTTTACAACAGCAATTACAGGAATATTACACGACAAACCTTACGATTTACCGCTAATACCTTTAGCTAAATTTATGGTTAAAGCCATTGAGAAAGAAGGTATCGATAAGGGTATTCAATTTTATAAAGACCATAAAGATTTGCCAGAGTATCATACAAACGAACAAGAACTCATTGTTGCAGGTTATAGATTTTTGCATTCTGAAAATGCCAAAGATGCAGCCAAAATTTTTAAGTTGGCTACGGAAGTCTTTCCAGACAGAGATAATCCTTACGATAGTTATGCAGAAGCACTAATGATACTAGGAAAAAATGATGAAGCGATTAGCAATTATAAAACGTCTTTAGAATTAAATCCAAAGAATAATAATGCTATTAAAATGCTCGAAAAATTAGGCGTTACTTATAGTCCTGATCTCTTAAAAACAGATGATTCTTGGGGAAAAGAATTTTTTGCAATCCCCTTACATTTTGCAAAAGATATTAAACTTAAAGGTGTTGAAGATGCACGGTTTCCAAAAGGATGGAATGATACTGATAGTCCTAATTTTTGGACCTACGCTTTTGCATGGAAAGTTAATATTGATAAAGATTTAACACTAATACAAGTAGAAGATTATATAACAAAGTATTACGATGGTTTATTGAGCGGAGTTAATAAAGAAAAAGGTCTTGAATTACCAAAAACAAAAGTAAAAATAACAAAAACTGACGCTGGTGATTTTATTGGCAAAGCAACCATTTATGATACGTTTACCACTAAAAAACCATTGGGATTAAACGTTCATATAGAGCAAACGTATTGCGAAAAGAATAACAAGTCAATCATACTATTTAGAATTTCACCTAAAAACTATGATCATAATGTATGGAACAATTTAATGGAGATCTCCGTTTTAAAAAATAGTTGCGATTAATAAACGTATTTAAATCAATTAAGAATGACACGCATAAAATTTATGAGGCCGATACTAAAGATGAAAAAAAAGGAGCTTTTAGCTCCTTTTTTATTATTTCCGTTTTCTAATAACCAATTGATACACACAAGGAATTACCACCAAATTTAAAATAGTAGCCGATAACAAACCTCCTAAAATAACAACAGCCATTGGGCTTTGTATTTCACTACCTGGTTCTCCGCCTTTTAACGCCAATGGTATTAGAGCCAATCCTGTTGTAAAAGCCGTCATTAGGATTGGATTCAATCTATCTAAGGCTCCTGTTTTTATCAATTGAAATCCTTTCATTCCTTCTTTTCTCAAATCCTCATATCGAGAAACCAATAAGATTCCGTTACGAGTGGCTATACCAAACAAACTGATAAAACCAATTGTTGCAGCGATACTTATGATCCCTGATGTAAAATACACAATCAAGATACCACCAATTAATGCTAAAGGCAGATTGATTAACACCACAAATGCCAATTTAACATCTTTAAATTCGTAATAAAGCAATAGAAATATAATAGCTATTGCAATAATTGCAGTTACCAATAGCAATTGTGAAGCTTTCGATTCGCTTTCAAATTGTCCACCATATTGGACTCGATAACCTTCTGGCATTGTTACATTATTGGCAACAACATCCTTTATTTCGTTTACTGCGCCTCGTAAATCTCTACCTTGAACATTGGCAGCCACTACAATCTTACGTTGCACGTCTTCTCGATTAATCGTATTTGGACTGCTTACTGAAGCAACCGTTGCCAATTCTCCCAATGTAGTTTGACCTCCATTTGGTAAACTGATTAAGGTGTTTCCAATGTTTTCAATAGAATCTCGAAATGATTTTTCATAACGAACTACTAAATCGAAATACTGCTGACCTTCATAAATTTCGCCTGCTTCTTCGCCTGCAAAAGCAATATCTACTTGCTCCATTAGATTTCCTACCGTCATTCCATAGGCAGAAAGAATTTGACGCTTTGGTTTGATGCGAATCTGTGGCACTTCAATCTGTTGGTCTACTGCTACATCTGCTAGGCCATCTATTGTTTTTATATGTTGTTCCACACTTTTTCCAACTTCAAACAGACGTTGTAAATCTGAACCGAATATTTTGATGGCAATATTGGCGCGTGTACCCGAAAGCATATGGTCTATTCTGTGTGCAATGGGTTGTCCCAAAGTAATATTAACCCCTGGTGCAATACTCAATTTGTTTCTCACTTCTTCAAAAAACTCTTCCTTGGTTTTGCCTTTTAAAGCAAAAGGCACATCAATTTCAGAAGCATTAACACCTTGTGCGTGTTCGTCTAATTCTGATCTTCCTTGTCTACGTGCCACGACTTCTACTTCGGGTAAACCTAATAAGATTGTCTCTATTAAATTTCCTGTTTTGTTGCTTTCTTCTAAAGACATTGATGGCGGACCAACAACACTTATTACCAGCGAACCTTCATTAAATTCTGGTAGAAAACTTCTTCCCAATTGTGTTAGAACCAAAAGACTTATGATAAAGGCAATCACAGTTGTACCGATAATAGTTTTTGGTATTTTAGTAGCACGTTCCAAAAGGTTGCCGTAATGTTTCTGCAACCAGCGTTCCACTTTTGTACCTTCTGCCTGTTTGTTTAAAAGCTTTTCATTATCCAATAAATAAGAACACAAAATAGGTGTAACTGTTACAGCAACAATCAATGATGTCAATACTGAAGTTACAAATGCGATTCCTAAGGGTTGTAACAATCGTCCTTCCATTCCGCTTAAAAAGAATAATGGAATAAATGATACAATGATAATTAATGTTGCTATAATGATAGAGCTTCGTATTTCTACGGAAGCATCACGAACAACTATAATAGTTGATTCACGTTCTGATTTTGGTTTTCTGATGTTTTCCCGCAAGCGTTTATACACATTTTCCACATCAATAATAGCATCATCCACCAAAGCTCCAATGGCTATTGCCATTCCTCCTAAACTCATCGTATTTATGGTATAACCTAACCATTTTAGAATGATGATGGATACCAATAATGAAATAGGAATTGCTAACAATGAAATGATAGTCGTTCGCCAATTCATTAAAAAGATGAAAAGAATTATCATTACAAAGAATGCACCTTCCAATAGGGTCTGGTTTAAATTGCTGATGGACGCATCAATAAAATCGGACTGTCTAAAGATTTGACTTTTGATGTTGACACCTTTTGGTAAAGTTTTTTCCAAGTCGGCAATAGCTTCATCCAATCGATCTGTCAATTCCAATGTGTTGACATTGGGTTGTTTTGAAATGGTTAAAATTACTGCTGGTTTTGCATTTAATGAACCATCGCCAATTTTATCGGCAGCACCAATTTGAACCGTTGCAACATCTTTTATTTTGATGGTTTGACCGTTGACTTGTTTTAAAACAGCTTCCTGCAAATCTTCTAATGCATAGGCTCTACCACTACCCTTTATAATGTATTGATTCCCATATTGATTGATCACACCTCCAGGTGCATTTTTGTTTGCTTCCTTAACGTGTGCTACTAATTCAGTTAGACTTACGTTGTAATGCTTCATTTTTTCAGGATTGGCAAATACTTGATATTGCTTATAATCGCCCCCAATAACCACAACATTTGCAATACCACCAATCGCTTTAATGCGTGGTCTGATTGTCCAATCTGATAAGGTTCGTAATTCCATTGCCGATAAACTATCAGAGGTTATACCCAATAGCATTATTTCGCCCATAATGGATGAAATTGGCGCCATTGTTGGTGCTCCAATACCTTCTGGTAAATTCTCTCTCACCATTGGAATGCGTTCACTTACAATTTGTCGGGCTCGATAAATATCGGTTCCCCATTCAAATTCTACCCAAACAATGGAAATTCCTGCTGCTGAGGACGAACGGATTCTTCTAACATTTGGCGAGCCGTTTAAGGCTGTTTCTAGTTGGTAGGTTACTAATTTTTCTACTTCTTCAGATTCCATTCCATGTGCTTCAGTAAGAATAGTTACTGTTGGTGCTGTAAGGTCTGGGAACACGTCAACATTCATTGTACGCGCATAGTATACACCCAACACACTCAATGCAACCGCACCCAAAAGAATGAGTAATCTATTTTGAAGTGATATTGATAATATTTTGTTTAACATTTGCTTCGCTTTTAATGTTCGTGACCGTGTGTAGGTGTTGCGCCAGACATTGAAGCCATTTTAACTTGGTATGCGCCAGTCGTCACAACTACTTCGCTTACTTTCAGACCTTGCAATATTTCTACATTTACGCCATTTCGTTTACCGATTTTCACAGGTCGCCTTTCAAAGCTTTCGCCTGAAAGTTGAACGATAACAGAATAACTTCCGTAATCTTCTAATAAAGCTGTAACAGGAATCATTGTGTTTTGGGTAGCATTTCCCATCGCAATTTGAACGGGTGTTAGACTTCCCTCTGGCATATCGACCTCAGCATTTACTTGAGCAAAAACTGAAATCAATGGATTTTCTCGTTCTACGTCTTTACCAATAGAAAGAATTTCACCTTCGGCATCGGTTACATTTACCCATTTTCCGTCTTTGGTTTGATACCAAATACCTTGTACATTCTCCATTGAAAGACCATAATTAGGTGCTAACTGGGTTTTTAGTACTTTGGATTCGAGTGTACCAATTGATACCAATGCGACACCTTGTTCTACATAATCGCCATTAGAAACTGTAATAGATTTAATGAAACCATCAAAAGGTGCACGAATTTGTTTGCTTCCACCTGAAACACCTGATGTTAGTGATTGGTAATTAGATTTTGCTATTGAAAAGTTGCGTTCTACTTTTTCAAATTCAGCCTTCGGAATAATCTTCGAATTGTACAATTCTTTTTTACGTTCGTATTCAGATGTTGCCTGTTCAAAATTGGCACGTGCATTGGCGATTTCAGTACTCAAATTATTGGATGCCAACCCTTGACTACTCAAACTCATCAATAGCTGACCTTGTTTTACTTCTGTTCCTTCTGTGAGATTATTCACTTTAAAATCAACCACACCATTAGATTTTGCAGCCAACGATTTTACAGAACCTGGTGATGGCATCCAAACGCCAGAGGTGTTGATGACATCGTAAATTTCACCAGAAACTACAAGTGCCGTTTGAAAATCAATTTTCCAAGCTTGTTCTTTTAAAAACGAAATGCCACCATCTTCTCCAGTGTTGCCTAAGGCTTCAATAGCATCGTCTTTTGTTGCATATACAATAATATCGTGAACGATTAATGTATCACTAAATGTTGGTGTTTTTATGTCGAAAATCAACTTGAAATTACCAGCCGTCTTAGGTTGTAATGCTGGTGAAAATATCCCTGGGGATGAAGGAGATTTCGCTGTGTTGCGAATACCTTTATCGTCTTTAATTAAACTTACTGTAACTTCACCTTCACGAACCGGTTGATGCCTATTTAGAACCGTGAAATGAGCAGCAAAACGACTTGGGTTATCCACAATTAAAGCAGGGAATTCTACAAATAATTCGGTTTTGTCAGTCCAAAGAGTCATACGCTTTGCTGGAATAGCTTTTGCTACTGCCAGAGCGCTATCTTCTTTTTGATTTCCGCAGGACATTAATAGTAATACGGATAATAGGATTAAGTATTTCATAGATATTTGATTATTGAAGTATACCAATGATGTTATAATTGCCTTTTGTAGATAACGTAATTGTGATGTCTTTTCCACTTTCATTTTTCCAATACCAACCGTGAGATCCTTTGTAAGGAATTGTAATTTTTCCTTTTACATTATTTGAATTCCCTATGGCATAACTCTCAAAATAGCCTTTTAGATAGCTGTCTTTATCATCTGGGTCTCCATGAAAATCATAATGCAATGCAGCATCCGATTTCCATTCATATTCTAACTTTTCGTATTGGTTCATCTTAAATTTATACTCTAATGCTTTATGAGCTTTAACAACTATTGTAGCTTCATTAGTTTGTTCACTATCTGCTACTTGCTCTTCTGTAGTTTCCGATGCGCCATTTACATTAAACTCCTCTTGATTAACTACTTCTTCTTTATGATTTCCATCTGCATCGTGCTCGTGCCCGTTCTCTTCTGTGGTTTCCGAATTGGACTTGGAGTCTTTACAGGATGTTAGTGTAAAGATTGTAACTGTAGCTACTGCGAATAATATGTTTGAAATTTTCATAATATGCCTTTTTAAATGTTATAATTGATGTTTTAATAATTCTGCTTGAAGCAGTTGTAATTCCTTTTCCATTTGCAACATTTTATCTGATGCATTTCGGTAAAACTGAAGCTCTACATAATAATCCATAAACGAATATTCGCCCAACATATAAGCTTTAAGAAGCAGTTGTTCGCTGTTTAAATTGCCCATGGTGGTTTGATACTCATTAAATTTTTCGAGGATTAACCCGTATCGATTATAGGTTTCTTGAAATTGTGCGTAAAGCGAGGAAGTGATTACTTCGGTGTTGGATTGCTGGTACTCAAAGTTCGCTTCGGCTGCTTTTACTTTGTACTTACTATTCCATAGTGGGATTGAAATTCCGCCATAAAACCCAGAATAATTACTATCGCTTGCCCCTTGATAATTATAGCCAAGTGCCACATCTGGTAGCACCTTGTTCTTTTCCAATTTTACTTTTTGAAAAGAAACAGCTTCATTTACTTTCAATTCTTGCAATACGGGCTCATTCGTTAATTTTTCTTGCCAAAGATTTTCTAATGTACCAATTTTAATAGTGAAAATAATTTGTTTTGAAATACCTTTTACAGCATTACCACCATTCAAAGTTTTAAGTTTGGCCCGTTGAATTTGGATGTCGCTTTCAATCTGCTCGACGACAAATTGCTCTTGAATCCACGCAATTTTAGCCTTGTTCAAATCTAAAATGCCTACTTGTTCTTTATTAAAAAGCTCTTGTATTTGGTCGAAAACTTGCTTGCTTTGTGCGCTCCTTTCTGTTTCAATTACTTTTTTTCTTTGCAAGAAAGTAAGATCTATTAAAAGTTCCTTGGCATTAAGTAAGACAAATTGCCTTTTGTTTGCATAAGCTGATTCTAATTGCTTCGATTTGGATTCGTTCCACTTACCACGTGCAACATATACCGTAGGAAATTCAAAAGATTGTGAAATTTGATACTCAGTATAATCACCAGTTGTGTTATCGCCAAAAGGCAAATAATATCCTGAGAGCTTCGGGTTTGGTAAATTATTAGTGCTCTTGTTTTCGAGTTGCTGACTTTCAATAAACGATTGATAGCCCTTTAGCTCTATATTATTCTGTTCTATTTCATTTAGCAGTTCCTCTAAACTATTAGCCTGTGAGAAACCATTAACAAAGAACAGGCATCCGCAAATTGCGAATACGATGTGTTTAGTCATTGATTGAAATTTTAGGTTTAATCTGAATTTATAAAATGGAATACTAACAATGCGTTAGGTATTCCTAAACGATTAACTTAAAGATGGTGGGCCTCGAGATTCGAGGGATGAGAGGTATTTATTAAAATAAATATTTGGTAGATGATAGACCGCAACCTTTTCGACGTCATCATAGTTTATAGAAATACTATAACGATTAACCAAAACAGACGTGTTTACATTCTTTTTATCATTAATTTGTTTGACACTACGTTCGTGTACTACTAATATTTCATTGAACACTACAGAATGTGAGTGCATTTCCAAAAACAAATCTAAAAGTCCTTTATTAGAACTTTCCTTTTCTGGAACATCATGATGATGACTATGACTGTCACTATGGGCAACAGCTTTATGCGTGTGCTCAACTTCGTGCTGATGATGTAAATGAGGTACAACCTGATGCAGAAGCAATAGGCTAAATATGCCTAAAAAGAAAAGTGCTTTTATGTGATTGTTTTTATGCATTAGGTACAAATGTAATAATTAATTATCAACATAAAACAATTATATTCATTCCACACACATTACTCATACACACTTATTGTTTTACGATATCGCGAATCTCACTATGTGTGATTTCCATTACTCTACTCTCTTATCGTCGTTTAGCAAAAATAGTGTTTAGCTTGCTCCACTCCTATTAGATAAATAGGAGCTCGGGAATTTCGTGCTTCGATGTCATTAACATCATAGAGAAACATTTGTCAAGAAAAAAATAGAGAAAAAGATGTATTTAACTTTCGTTTTTTCCAAAGCAAAAGTTAAATAACGCGGTACATTATAATTCGTTTTCAACATTATAATTACTTATATATTTTTTCAGTTGCTATTTTAAGATTAGCAGTTGGTAAAAACTGGTCTGAAATTGTAAGAATGGCATAAAGGTTATCACGCAATCTATCCAATTTTATGTCACCAGACTCCATAGCTGTTTGCAGCAAATGCAAAGCCATGTCAGCTAGAAGTAACCTCTGTTTTTCTAACCATTCACTATCTCCTTGTTTCGCGAGATTATTCAAATAGGCTGTTTCTACTTGACTATGTAACTCCCAACTCATCTTTAATAATTCTAATTTATTTTCGTCGTTCATCTTTTTTGAATAATAATTTTATAAAGCTAAGCTTATCAATAAGATTTAACCCACCATTTATCATTTAAAGTATTGCTACCATCTAAAAAGATTGATTCTCCTATTCTTGGTGTTACAACGTCAATATTCAATTCTTTTGCTTTTTTAGTAACGCGTTCAATTGGGTCTGTCCAAGAATGCATTGCTAGTTTGAATGCGCCCCAATGAATTGGCATTATTTTTTTTGCTTTTATATCTAATCCTGCTTGGGCTGTTTCCTCTGGAAACATATGCACTTCAGGCCACATTTCATTATATTGTCCGCATTCCATCATTGCAAAATCAAAAGGCCCATATTTTTCTCCAATCTCTTTAAAGTGCGGTGCATAACCGCTATCGCCACTAAAGAAAATGTTATCAGTTTCAGATTGAATTATCCATGAGCTCCACAGTGTTTTTGTTCTATCTGTAAGACCTCTCCCAGAAAAATGCTGTGCTGGTGTGCATCTAAAAATTAAACCTTCAAATGTTGTTTCTTGCCACCAATCTAATTCAATAATCCGTTCTTTCTCAATTCCCCATTCTTGCAAATGCACTCCAACTCCTAATGGCGTATAGAACATGTGTACTTTGTCTTTAAGTTTTTTTATGGAACCATAATCTAAATGATCGTAATGATCGTGTGAAATAAGTACAGCATCTATTTGAGGTATTTTTTCAATTTCGATGGGTAATTCGTTACTAAACCGCTTACTCCCTAATAAGGTATGTGGAGCAGGAACATCACCAAACATTGGGTCGATTAGAACATTCTTATTATTGATTTGCAATAAAAATGCAGAATGTCCGAACCAAATAAGACGTGTAATGTCTTTAAGTTGAACAATGTTTAGTGAATCTATCTTTTCAACTGAAATGTTTTCTTTAGGAGTTGTTTTAGGTATTGGTTTAAAATATCCTAACAAACTTTTTCCCATATCTCGATAACTCATATCCAATTGCACTTCATTTTTGTTGACAAACTTTTCATCCTTATAATTTTCGGATTTCACATAAATCTCCATTTCCTCTTTAGTTGCTTTACCTCCAAATTGAGGGCTTATATTTATGAAGAGTGCTACTATAATAGAAAATAGAAGAACTATACTCAAAATTATTATTCCTATCATTTTTAGTGTTTTTTTAAATTTTAACATGAAAATTTATTTTTTCAATTCCTGTAATTTTCGAATTTGTTTCATAATAGTTCGTTTAGGCGTAACAGGAACTAAAGCCATCATTAGTCTTTGCATAGATGTAAGCCCAGAAAGAACATCCAATTTACCTTTTAGCATACCATTATATCCTTCAAGCGCAACTATATATGGTGAAAATGAGTTGTCTAGCAAGCTTGTTTTATCCATACCAGAAGTTTTGCCAAATTCAGTTTCTGTTGCTCCTGGTAATAAGGCTGTGACCGTAATTTTGGTGTCATGTAATTCTTCTGCAATTGCATTGCTAAAAAAGGTTACATAGGCTTTGGTCGCATAATAAACAGCTTGCAAAGGACCAGGCATAAGGCTTGCGGTGGAAGATACGTTTAATACTTTACCACTGTTTCTTTTTACAAAATCTGGCAAGAAAAGCCGGGTTAAAGCGGTTAACGCAATAATATTTACATTAATCATGGCTAAATCCTGCTCCAAAGCACGTTCGTGAAATTTTCCATGTCCTCCAAAGCCTGCATTATTTATAAGATAATCAACGGTTATATTGTGAGCTTTCACTTCATTATAAATTTCTGTGGCGGCATTTACTCTAGATAAGTCTTTCACAATTACTAATACAGTATTCGCATATTTACTTTCCAATTCAAATTTTAGCTGTTCTAATTTTTCTTTTCCTCTAGCTATTATAATGATATTACCTCCCTTTTCGGAATGGATACGTGCAAATTCTCTACCGATACCGCTAGAGGCTCCTGTAATTAATGCTGTTTTTTTCATTTTAATTATATTATTTTATTTTATTATCGAATATTTATTCTACTTTGTTTTAAAAAAATATCAACCTTTCATAGCGTCCCAAAGAAAGGAGAACATTAAATCTGAATTCTTTTTATTAAGCGTCATTTTTTTATTTGTTATCAGTGTTACGGTCTGCATTAACAAAGCACTCATAATAGTAGCCAAAATCTCATTGTCTACGTTTTTAATTAATCCTTCTTTTTTGCCTAAATCAAACAACTCAAAGCCCACACTGTATCCAATATCTTTAACATCATCTGGAACGAGGTCATAATAAGGTGATTGTTTGATTTGATGAATATAACTCATCTCTTTGCTTTGATTAATACTTACATTAATCCAATACAGCCACAGTGTTTTGAGTTTTAGCTTATATGGTAAATCTTTATCAATATCTTTTTCGCTTTGTACAGTCTTATTTTTTATAAGTTCTTTAAATACAGAAATAATAAGTTCTTCTTTGCTTTTATAGTACACATATAATGTAGAAGGTGAAATGCCAACATCTTTAGCCAATCCTGCCATTTTAATTCCTGCAAAGCCTTTTTCGAAAACAATATCTAAAGTGTTTTCAACTATGGCTAATCTTTTTGTCTCATCTTTTATTCTCACAGTGCAAATATACAAATTAAAACGAATATTTATTCGGTATTAATATTCTTTTGCAATTATTTAACATTTGGTACAAAATAGACCGCACATACACATTACTCTTACACGCTTTTTGATATACGACTCAGAGATTTCATCATCTTAATAATGCTTGTCTCGCGCATTTTTAAGGTTTTCGTTGTATAATATTAAGGATCTATGTGCTACTTTTTCACCTAGTTCCACAGCCTTTTTATAACAGGCGATTCCATTTTCGTAATCTTCATAAGTTACATATGCTTCTCCCAAGCTGTCCCAAGCATTTGAAGAATTAGGGAATCTTACGGTGTTTTCTATAAAGAATTCTAAGGCATAATTGGGAGTCTCAGAATATAGAAAATCATATCCAAATTCATTTAGCGTTCTTTCATCTGGATTGTAACTGCTAAAAAACACTGTTTTCAAACTATCCGCTACTTCAATTTCTCCAGCTTCCAAATGAATTTTCATGACACCTCTCATAGTACTATTTGAAGGGTTAACTGTATAGCCAGAATATTTTGAAAGTCTATTGAAATAATCCTGTAATACAACCATTCCTCCAGCTTCTTTAAACTTCACGTACGAACTCCTATTTGGATACCCTTTTAGCTTGAACTTATCTTTTAAATTGTTCGCCCTCAAGTGTACTTGATGTAAAATCTCTTCAGCTTTTAAATTACTTCTATTGGATAAATAAATAATTGTGGTTTCATCATCATATAAGGCGATGAATGCACTATTCCCAAACAACGCTCCACCATGTCCGTATAATCTAACTTTAGTGTTCTTTTCAATGATATCATCCCAATTTCTAATCCAACCATAACAATATCCCTGTTTATTTGGAGTTAACATGCGTTGCGTCATTTCTGGTCCCAGTAATGCATTTGATTTTATTGCTTCACTCCATATAAATAAATCTTTAGCTGTAGAATGGATACCGCCAGCCGAGTATGCCGTTGACTGATCTCTAAATGAAACAGATTTTGTTTGCCCACCATGTTTAGAATTAAACCACCAGTCCCAACCATAAACTTCGTCATAGCGATAGCCTTTGGCTAATTCATTAGAAATATATGCATTCGTTTCAAATCCTGTGTTCTTTAAGCCAAGAGGTTCAATAATTTGTTCTTCCAATAATTTGGTATACGATTTTCCAGAAACTTCTTCTAAAATGACACCTAAAAGATGATACCCCAAACTACTATATACATATGTGGTTCCTGGCTTGTGAATTAAGTGCGTTTTACCAATCAATTTAGCCAAGGCTTTAGGAGTATATTGTGTAGATGCGAATTTATTTAAGCTCATCCCTATAGATTCTAAGCCATTGTAATGTGGAAGTCCAGAGGTATTTGATAATAATTGATGAATTGTAATATGACTGGCTTTTTCCGAAGGTAAGTATGGAAGGTATTTACCTATAGTGTCTTCCAATTGCATTTTATTTTTCTCAACCAATTGCATCACTAACATTGCCGTGAATTGCTTAGTGACTGATCCAATCCCAAATTTGGTGTCAATTGTATTTGCTGTTTTAGTAGCTATATTAGCATCTCCATAGGCCTCCTCAAATATGATTCTTCCGTTTTTAGCGACTAATACAGTGCCGCTAAATGGACTTCTAATTTTAATTTTCATTCCTGGATTTTCATAACTCTCTATTAAATCACCAATTGATTTAGGTTCAGGTTTAAAAACTATAAATGCGCCCCAAGTTATTAATGCTATTACTACAACTAAACAAATTTTAAATATATATTTTTTCATACTTTTTATTTACGAATTGATTTTTGGTTGAATCAGCAAAATTAGAATGAAAACTGGTATTTTGATAGGTCAGAAGTATAGCATTCTTACCGCATTTATAAGTCATAAGAAATGACCTGTACTAGATATCAGTGATTTACAAATAAAACAGATTGGAGCACTATGGCATTAAGCAAATAAAAAAATCAGAATAAATTAGGCACAAATGAAAGTACATTAGTATCTTCTTTATTAAGTTGAGTAGACGTTTTAACTATTATAAAAACATTAAAGACTACCGCAAGTAAATACACTATGCTTGAAGTATAATGTCCTAAACCAGCCTCTCCTGTAATTAGATTAGTTAAAAATATTAAAATAAACATTCCGATAATAGTAAAAATACTCCATAACAATTGAAAACTCAATAGCTTTCCAGCGACACTATCTTTAGAGTGAATTTCTTTGTGTTTTTTCCAAATAATAAATGGAATTACAAGATTAATAAATGGAATGAAGACGAATAACAGAGTGTATGAATTCATCCGTTTTAATGCAGAATAAGAAGATATCCTTGTCTTTTTTTCTAAAAGATCTGACAATAATTCTGAAGTATCTAATCCTAAAGTTTCAGCTAAAATTTTCACGGTAAAAGATCTCGGTTTTACAGTGCCCTTTTCTATGCGTTGAATAGTGCTTAATGACACATTAGCCTTTTCTGCTAAAGCTTCTTGTGACAATCCCAATTTCTTACGAGAATCGCTTATTTTAGTTCCTAAACTTGAGTTTCCATTCTGCATAAATACATATATCCTATGATAATTTAAACCGCAATATATAATAATTAAAGAAAGTTGAGGATAGTTTTTTAAGTTACTGTATTGTTAATTTCATTCGACACACGTGTACTATTGCATATGTTGCCTAATATCTTAGAAACGGTATATAGGCTTTCGATTTTTACTAAATCAACAAAGAAGATTCGCGAACATCTCTAAAAAAATATAAGAGAGGTGAGCAAAGCTTAAGTTATATAATGCAGACCAATATAGTATATTTTATAAATAGGTTATCCTGATTTAGCTATATGAAACCTTATCTTTGTGCCTTCAATCACTATGATTAAAAGATTTGCAACAGATAAAAGCGTACTTAGATCAAATAGCCACCATATCTAATTTAGATTGGGATTTTTTTACTTCAAAATTGCAGCGTCGTGTTATTCCGAAGAAAGCTGTTTTTTTAAAACTCAATGACATAGAAAATCATATATCCTTTATTGACTCTGGTGTTGTACGCTTATATATTCCTAAGGAAAACCCAGAAAAAGAAATCACTTTTGGTTTTAGTTTTAAAGACCAGTTTATTAGTGCTTATGATTCTTTTTTAACACAGAAACCTTCAGCGTATCAATTACAAGCACTTACAGAAACAACCCTTTTAAGTATTACTTATGCTGATCTGCAACAGGTTTATAAAACGACCCAAATAGGAAATCTTATTGGCAGGTTGACCGCAGAACGTTTGTTTCTGTTAAAATCTATGCGTGAACAGAACTTATTAAATCTTACAGCAGAGGAACGCTATATGAAATTGTTTAAAGATCGTCCAGAACTCTTGAAGGTGATTCCACTTAAATACATCAGTTCTTATATTGGTGTTACTGCACAAGCGTTAAGCAGAATTAGAAAACGTTTGTAACACGCGTTTAATTGATTTAGGTTCATTGTTTCTTTTATAACATCAAATTACCTTTGCAAAAAAAAAGATATGGCTATCGTTATTTTCGTTTTGGTACTTTGGTATGGAAGTTTGTTTTTTCAGTCTTTCTTTTTGCATCGATATGCGGCTCATCAGGTATTTACTATGACTAAAACTATGGAACGCATTACCTTTATTTTGACTTGGATTTTTCAAGGTTCAAGTTATTTAAGTGCTTATGGTTATGGGGTTATGCATCGTATGCATCATGCCTATACAGATACTGAAAAGGATCCACATTCTCCATCCTATGATGCTAATTTATTCGCGATGATGTGGAAAACAAAAACCATTTATCAAGATATTAATAAACAACGTGTTGATATTGATCAGCGTTTCACCAAAAACGTTCCGCAATGGAAAGGGTTTGATACCTTTGCGAGTTCACGCTTTTCTAGACTGCTCTGGATCACAATTTATATTATATTTTTTGTATACTTTACAACTACAGCTTGGCAATGGTTATTATTACCGATAACCTTTTTAATGGCACCTATTCATGGTGTGATTATTAACTGGTTTGGTCATATTTATGGCTATGTAAATTATAACATGAAAAACACGAGTAAAAATCTCTTCCGTTTTGATTTTTTAATGATGGGTGAAGGTTATCACAACAATCATCATAAGCATGCAAGTAGCGCAAATTTTGCCGTAAAATGGTATGAAATTGATATCACATATTTGATCATTAAACTATTGAATGTCTTTGGTTTTATTCGGTTGAAAACAAGTCCCATTAATAATCAATAATTGCTAGTTTAAAAAACGCAGCATTTGACTGAATTATGAAGTCCTAAAGATTTCCGTCATAGCCAGCAAATAAATCTATGTAGGTTGATTTTTTATTGTTCATTTTTTAGTAAGGACTAATAAATTTAAAAGAACATACAACAATTTGATGTGATTTATATTGAAACAATCCCTTAATTATTAGATTTTCAAATAGTTACTTTCATTCTATACACATTACTCAGGTATGTTTATTTGATAAAGAGGTTTGCGTGAATCTCCTAAATTCGATTTATTCACAAGGTTATTATTGTTTTAGAGGAGCTCATGAACCTCATGAAATCGGTTTCACTATGTTCAAGCTAATCTCAAAACTCGATGTCATTATTAGTGTATAACAATATATGTACTAGCTGATTCCAATTAATTTTAATTTACACTATCTTTAACTGTAACACTAATTGATAGTTATGTAAAGAAGAAACTAACCTAGTCTATGGATAAAAAAAGCATAAAAAGTAAGCCTCATAAATTTGGGACTTTTCTAGGGGTTTACACACCCAGTATATTGACTATACTTGGCTTGATTATGTACTTAAGATTTGGTTGGATTGTTGGTAATGTAGGTTATTTTAAGACCGTTCTTATTGTTTTAATGGCTAGCTCTATTACGTTTATTACAGGATTGAGTGCTTCGGCCATAGCTACAAATATCAAAGTTGGTGTAGGTGGCGAATATTATATGATTTCACGAAGCCTTGGTTTAGAGCCTGGCGGAGCTATTGGAATTCCGTTGTATTTATGTAGAACTTTAAGTGTTACTTTCTATTGTTATGGCCTTTCTGAAGCCATATTAGTTTTATGGCCAGAAAGTCAAGGTGTTTTGCCTTCATATGCCTTGCAAAGCTTGACCATTTTTTTTATAGTTTTAGTCACTGCCCTATCTGGTAAAAGTGCCAAATTAGTTTTAAAATCACAAATCCCAATCATGATCTTTGTAGGGGTTTCTATCATAGCGTTGTTGATTGGCGTGTTAACACAAGAGCTTCATGCACCCATTTCAAAGGCAACATATCAAACTGCACCTGAAGGCTTTTGGTATGTGTTTGCAGTTTTTTTTCCCGCTGTAACGGGATTTACGGCTGGAATTGGTTTAAGTGGCGATTTAAAAGATCCTAAGAAATCGATACCTAAGGGCACACTTGCAGCAGTCGTATCTGGCGCCATAATCTATCTTATCATTCCACTACTTTTAGCAATAACTGGCGCACTTACCTTGGAGCAAATGTCAGACCCTGATGCTGGCGTTACAATTTGGACGCGTCTCGCTGTATTTGGGCCATGGATTGTGTATCCTGCTGTTTGGGGTGCTGTTTTATCATCTGCATTTGGAAGCATATTGGGTGGTCCAAGAATTCTTCAAGCACTATCTATGGATGGTCTTATGCCTAAATTCTTGTCCAAACTATCTAAGTCAGGTCAGCCCACTGTAGCTACTTGGATAAGCGGAATCATTGCAATAGCTGCTGTGTTTCTTGGCGGATTGAATACAATCGCACAGTACGTATCTGTGCTGTTTCTAACACTTTATGTCGCGGTAAATGTTAGTGCTGCCGTTGAGCAACTCATTAAAGAACCTTCTTACCGTCCAAAAATACATGTTCATTGGATGCTATCATTTTTAGGTGCAATTGGGGCCATGGTGGTGATGTGGTTAATAAATCCATTTGCTTTTTTGTTTGCACTTGGACTGGAAGCCATGATATTTATTTATTTAATAAGTAAAAAACTGGAGCAACAATGGGGTGATGCTTCCACAGGAATATGGATGCACATGAGCAGATATGCATTATTACGATTGAATACTAAAAAGGTTCATACTAGAAATTGGCGTCCAATCATCATATTATTTATTCGCGACCTAAAAGAGCACATGCAGTTGATTAAATTTACAGAGATGCTTGGGCAAAATAGTGGCCTTTTGACCATTTCTAAACTAGTTACTTTAGAAGACACACCAGAATTAGAACGGCGTAACGAAATTGCTTTCGAAATGCAAAAAGATCTCGACAAAGCAGGATTACAAGCCTTAACCGAGGTGAATATAGTCGGTGATTTTAAACGAGGTATGTATCAAGTAGCGGCTTCTCATGGCGTTGCTGGTATAAAAACCAATACTGTGGTATTTGGTTGGTCTGGAACGACTGAAGGAAGAATCCAAGAATTACAAATTATTAATGAGCTCTCATCAACAGGTAAGAACATTTTAATGGTGCATATTAATAAACCATTTACGAATCGCATGAATAAACGAATTGACATCTGGTGGAGAGGTCAAGACAATAATGCCGATTTGATGTTATTACTCTCCTACTTGATTCGCTTAAATAGAAAGTGGAAAAAGGCAGTTGTCAATATTTTTTCAGTTGTAGATTCTGAAGAGGAAAAACACAAGATGGAACAGTATATTCAATTTTCAATTAGAGAAGCTCGTATTGATGCTGAAATTCATGTTTTGGTTAAAAAAGGTAAAAATGTAGTTGACCTATTGCTTGAAAAAAGCAGTAAAGCCGATCTTGTTTTTTCAGGATTAGCTCGGGGGAATGATAATATTGACAAACGAGTTAAAATTTTAGAACGTGTTGCCAATAGTCTAAAAATGGTTGTGTTTACCCAAAATAATGGAATGAAAAACGATATTCCTGTAATTTTTAGTCTGACAGAGAATAATCTTAAATAGTCTAAGAATTTTTTTAAAATAAAATTATAAATAAAGAGGTATATACAACCATTTCACGCACATTTACCAAGATATGCCTATTGTTTTTCTTCCTTACTTTACTTCGATTTCCTGTAAGAAGAAGGGGTTGTGCTTTCAAATTTTTTAAAAGCACTATTAAATGATGATAAACTACTAAAACCTGTATCAAAAGCAATTGAAGAAATAGTAAACTTTTCATTTTCTATATTAGAAAGCATTTTTTTAGCATCCTGAATTCGATAATAATTAATAAAATCATTAAAGTTTTGTTGGGCATATTGGTTGATGACTTCGGAGGTGGTTTGCGTAGTTTTCCCTATTAATTTACTTAAACTAGATAACGACACATCAGCTTCAAGATATAATTTTTCGTCAATAACTAATTTGGATATTTGATTAAAAAGCGCTGTTTTATCGTTCAATTTAAATACAGCTCCATCACTATCTGTTACTTTAAGCTTAAACGCTTTATAGCTTAAAAAATAAATAACTAAAGAATACACAATTGGACCAATAATATAAGGCACTGTCTCTTCAATAATATTTAGCACATATGATATCCAAATAACTACAAAACCTATGATTAGTAGATATAACCAATCCAATATGGCCTTTTGAGATTTTGTTTGCAGTGCTACCTTGTAATTTACTTTTATCTTTTTTAGCGCTCTCCACGCCATAATAATATAAAAAGCAAAATGGAGGTAAATAAAAATAAGGCCACTTGCAAAAACAATGATGACTAGTTTGCTACTCTCATACCATTCTTTGGTAACGAAAAGGCTTGCAATAAAAATTAAAACAAATGGAATTAACTCAAAATAGTCTGTCTTTGTAAACTTAAAATTAGGTCGTGTCATACCCAATACATACCATCTCAATAAAGGTCCTATTAACAATAAAATGGTCAAGCCGATAAATATAAAAATGGGCTCCAGACCATCACCAAAGTTCATCATTACAGATTTACCTATTCTGAACGCCATAAACACTAGGATTAACCCTAACAATACATTAGTTACTGTTTTTTTCTTTTTGAAAAAACATAAGTATAATGCAAATAACACACCATGTAAGAGGCCTGCGCTACTAAATATAATAAGAAGAATATCTAAAAAACTCAATTGTAGATTTTTATCAAATTTAAGGATATTTTAATTAGAAGAAAGGAAAAACGTTTTAAGGAACTTGTATTTTAAGGCAAAACATATAACTTTTTAATCGGCAAATTGAACTCTAATTAACGGACTAGCAATAAGACTTTTGAGAACTTTTACATTCATATGAAAACTAGATGCAATAGAATTTGTAAACTCCTTTAGCTCATTGATTTTTTCCGAATCATATAAAACACCATTCAACAACACAGCATGTATCATTTTTGTGTTGTTTATATTTTCTAAGGGGTTTACATCAAGAATAACTAAATCCGCCATTTTCCCTACTTCTATAGAACCATATATGGACTGTAAATTTGCATATTGAGCAGGAACTATCGTTGCAGCTTGCAATGTTTCTAAATTTGATAACCCGCTTTCTTTTAAGTCCGATAATTCATCATGCACACTGAAGCCTGCAAAGGTATAGCTGTCAGTTACATCAGTACCAGTCATAATTGAAACTCCAATATCACTTGCTTCTTTTACTTGTTTTTTTGAAACTTCATAGAAAACTTTACTCACATCTTTCCCTTCGAGAGATAGATTTCTTTTTTTGTTATTATTTGCATCAATTCCCCACCATAATTTCTTTCTTACCTGTGTTACATAATTAAGATTTGAATTGTTTAAAAATTGCTGCTCATGTGCATTCGCTTCAAACTTCAAAGTTTGTAATGTTGGTGTCCAATACGCATTTTTTTCTTTCATTAATTTCATCAATCTTATTGCTATATTTTCATCATAATCTGAAATTATAGATTTTTTTGATTTAGAATAGAACTCTTTCCAGTTCTCAGGATTTTTTAAACTATCGGCTTTAGGGAAAGATTCAAACATAAATATGCGTCCGTGTTCAAAGCTTTTTTGTCCAAGATTTATGGCTTCTTCTAAACTTAAAAACATAGGTTTATGTCCAGCCAAATGTATTCCGTATTTTGGAGCTTCAACTGCTAGTTTCCTATATGAATTTGGTTTTATTTGCTGATAAACCTTAATGAAATCGACATTTTCTTTTTTATAAAAATCTAAAAGTTTGGGAACATCACTTGTGCTTTCCAATTTAAAAAATGATGGATAATCACTAGGCACAGAATACTTTCCGTCTATTTGATAACTGCTTTGTAAAACATATCTCGGTGTAATTCTTTTATTATTTATCAAATCATTATTCCATTTCAAACGTTCGTTACTACCAACCCAATAACTGTCTTTTTTATCTAAAGTTCCAGACATATCTCTAACTCCTGTAACACCATTTGCTATGTATAATGGATGATGTAACCAAGGAGAATGATGATTAGAATGTGTATGCATATCCCATAGACCAGGAATAACATACTTCCCTTCTCCATTAATAACAAAAGTGGTTTTTGGCACTTTTATAATTCCAGTTGTGTCTATTGATATGATAGTATTCCCTTCGATTAAAAGGTCTCTATTTTTTAAGATCTCTCCAGTTTTAACATCAATTAGATCTATGGATGTTATTAAAATTTCTGCATGTTTTTTTGGTGTTTCTATAGATGGCATGGGCCATAAAATGGCAGATGTAATCAGAATTAGGATCAATACTAGTAACAGGAAAAACCCTTTAAGTATTTTAGTGATTTTTTTTTTCATCTTAAGATATTACTAATTTTTAGATTTACTTTTAGCGTAAGAAACCAAACGAACTAAACCAAAAAAGCGCCCTACATCCCCTTGCATAACAGCTATTACACTATGTGATGCGATGAATTCTCTAGACATTGGTGTGTTTTCTTCAGATGCCATTGTTTCAATTAATGCCTTAGCTTTCTCTGATCCGTAATTCTCATAAACTTTCAAAACTTTAACAGCATTCTCTTCTCCAGTAATTCCCCTATACTTCGGTGTATAACCCAATTGTTTAATCATGGTTTCTGCCAATAGCCATGTAGACCATGGGTTTTGTCCGGTTATTAAATTTTTATCGTGACTAATGTTTTCCAAATACATGGGTCCTTCATTAAATTTAGCGCCTTGAGCGGCCAATTTATCTTGTAATAAAAACGGAAATATTGACTTTGCATCTGGGATTAAAAGCAATTCTTCGTTATTTGTAAAGCCACTTACTTTTTTGTTTTCAATAAGAGGACGTCCATTATCTAGAGTCACATTCACCAATGCCGCTGGGCCATGACAAACTGCTCCGATAACTTTGCCAGATTGATAATAATTACGAATTATAGATTGGATTGCTTTATTGTCTGGAAAATCGAACATGGCACCTTTTCCTCCAACAAAAAATATAGCTTGATACTCTTCTGCAACCACAGCATTCATCGCAATTGTATGGCTCGTTTTATATTGTGCAATGGTATCGTTTAAAAACGCGTAATCGAATTCCCCCATGTCATCGTCATCAATAACAACCGGCGGTTTACCTCCTAATGGGCTTGCAATATCTACATCAAAACCATTTGCCTTAAACACATAATAGGCACGCGATAATTCAGTTAATTCATATCCAGTGCTTTTGCCACTGTTTCCCATAGTATTACTACTTGTAACTACTGCTAATATTTTCCCGCGTTTTGAAAGAACATTCTCAGATACATACGGAATACTATCGATTGAACTTGTTTCTATTGTTTTAAACCTTGCTTTCATTTCTTCCCTGGGCAGCAAACTCACAAACCATATTCCAAAAATAATAAGTATAACAAGTAAACTTGTAGATGAAATTAATGTCCATTTTAATGTCTTTTTAATAATAGGATATTTTTTAAGCATAACTTTACTTTTATAATTATTTAGCGAAATAAAGTAAAGAAGCCCATAAAAGCTGAAGAAATGATAATTCCGTCAGATTGAAAATTATTTAATTACCGTAAGAAAACATTCCAAACACATATAAAATGGCTTGCTCTTTTATTAAAATGGTATTGTGCTTTAATTTTTTAATTCGTCATGTGCTAATCTAAAACCTACGAAAAAATCTTTACTATCAGGCACTTCTCTTTGTCTATCTGCTGCACGCGTATGCTTTGTTCGACCGGTAAACTGTCCTCCGCGTTGTATCTTAAAGACTCCAGATTCTGGCCCTTTTGGGTCGAAATTGTCTTTGGTATTATCTTCTTGAAACCAATCTGAACACCATTCTAAGATATTGCCTTGCATATCATAAAATCCCCATGCATTCGCCATTTTCTGGGCCACAGGATGAGATTGTCTTCCTGAATTACCTATATGCCAAACCATCTCGTCAATTGGGCTCGTAGCATAGGCACTTGTAGATCCTGCTCTACAGGCATATTCCCATTCAGCTTCTGTAGGCAATCTAAATGTCCCAGATTTACGATTGATTTTTGTTAGAAATTCCTGAATCTCTATATATGAAACTTGGTCAACTGGTAAATTACCTCCAATATTTAAACTTGGATTATAGTTCATTATTTTTTCCCACTTTTGCTGTGTTATTTCCGTTTCAGCCAACCAATAGCCCTTACTAAGCACTACTTCGTGTTGAGTTTCTCGTTCTGAAGAACGTCCTAATTCATCATTAGAACTTCCCATTAAAAACGTTCCTGGTTCAACCCAAATCATTTTTATTGTAACACCTTCAATTAAATGAAAGAGTTTTACTTTATTAACACGATCTTCACCGTCTATTCTTTTAAATGACTGAAACAGAAACGAAACAACAATGATGAGTGGTAATAAGAAATAAACTAACTTTTTCATCCTCTATTCTCTTAAACGTTCTGCTCTATCCAAAAAACCTTTTCCTATGAGTGGTTTCATAACATGTTCTCCATTTTTGATAATTTCTATTGTGCTTTCTATACCTAGCTCTTGTAAAATTTGGTGACTTTTTTGGGCTGAACGCATCCAATAGGTATCTCTATCGCCAACAACAAACTGAACATTCACCCCTTTTAATTGCTTTAACTTTTCTTTGTTGCCATTATTAGGGTTTCCAGCCATGCCTGTTATACCCGCAAAATAACTGGGCATTTTCATAACCAACTCAAAAATACTTGCGCTGTTAGCACTAAAACAAACGGCGTGAAACTTATTGCCTTCCACAGAATAGTTTGCCTTTAAATGTTCCAATAGTGCTGTAATCTCTCCTGTTCTATTTGTAGCACCATAAATTCTGTACCCAATAAGGATCCAGCCTTGAGTATTTTTTACGCCTTGCCAATAAAAACTTTCATCATTAATTGATTCGGCGTCAGAAGGTCCTATTAAGACAGGATATTCTTTGGTCGCATCATAATTTAAAGGCAATTGAATCGTATAGTTAAAACTTTTGTCGTTGTATTTGAAACTATCAAGCTTCTGCTGCCCAAAAAACGGCAATGTATAAAGGAAAAACGCTACTACTAACACTAGAATTGAGTTGTTTGAAATTTTCATAATAATTATTATTTAGTTTTTTGAAATCATAGATTCTAACTCGGCAATAAAATCTTCTGAGATTTTCAAAGTTACCTCAGTGCCTTTTGCTTTTAATACTTGCTCGACTTGGCGTCCTTTTTTAATTCCACGTTCGTTTGATTTGTGATAGATAAGGTGAATTGGAATTTCCAGCTTTGAAAGTCTGCTGTAGTTTTTATCGTCATAATGATCCCAATTATCACTGGATAAAACTGTTAAAGATGCTGGTGGAAAATCTAACATACTAATATAGGTCTGTGCTGGTACGCAACCTCCTTGATAACCAACAAAATGAAACTTCTTATTTTTTACTTTAAACTGTCCTTTAATGAATTTCAGAAAATCATTAAATCCATGATGGATTGGATGACTTATCCAATCAGATTCACCTATTGGAACTTTTGGCACAATAACAATTGTATGATGCCTTTTGTGGTTTTTCCATAAGGTAGTGATTGTGGCTTCTGAAAGATCATCCTTTGGTTCAACGCCAGCAAAAGAAACTATTGTTTTATAGCTTTTATTTGAGTCAAAGTTTTCTGGGAGTAATAAGGCATACTCAAATGTAATGCCGTTGAACGCTTTATATGTTTTGAAAGCATTTGATTGTGCTTGAATACAATTGGTACTAAGGATGAATGCTAAAATAATTCCGATGTAAGTTTTCATTATATAGTTTTTTATGGCTTAAGATGAGTCAAAAATATAACCTCTTTAAAGGATCAAAAATATATTTGTGATTACTAGTTCGATATGTGATATATGGTTGACCAAAACCAAAAACTCAAAACATTCCTACCAACTATCACAAAATAAACGGGTCGTCACATTATGCTATTTAGCACAGTACTGTTCTTATAATTTTGCGGATATAAATATTATATATTCAATTAAAACTTTTTAAAAATGAAAACATTAAAAACAAATTTATGGTTGATCGCCATTATGCTATTTACGACCTATAGTTTTGCACAATCTGGGGTTACAACTCCTAAACGTAGCCCAAGAGCTGAGTTCAGCCAAACCTTTGGTATTACCAAAGTATCCATAAACTATGGTGCTCCAAAGGTAATTGTAGCAAGAGGTGACAGAACAGGAAAAATTTGGGGACAACAAATTCCTTTTGGCTTGCAGAAAATAAATTTTGCAGGTAAAGGGGAAATTCCGTGGCGAGCAGGTGCTGATGAAAACACAACGATTTCTTTCGGAACGGATGTTAAAGTAGAAGATAAAAACTTAAAAGCAGGAACATACGGATTGCATATGATTATCAAGGATGAGAATAATGCCACCATTATTTTTTCTAGTAATACGAGTTCATGGGGAAGTTTTTGGTACACTCCTGAAGAAGATGTACTACGTGTTGACGTGAAAATGAGAGATAATACCTTTCAGAATGTATTGAATTATAGCGCTACCGGATTAGATACAAGCGCTGCAGAAATTTCTCTAAGTTGGGAAAACAAACAAATCCCATTTATGGTCACTGCAAATACTACTGAACTGGTTACTAATAATCTAAAAGAAGAATTAAGAGGGCAAGTTGGGTTTGGATGGAAAGGAAAATTTGACGGAGCACAATACTTGAGTAGAGCAAATTACAAACCAGAATTAGCATTACAATGGGTTAATGAGTCTATCACTTCACAAAAAAACTTTCAAAACCTTAGCTTGAAAGGAGCAATTCTTTTTAAGCAAGAAAAGTTAAATGAGGCCTTGTCTATATTAAATGACGCTTCAGATTTAGCCGATCTAAATCAACTTAATGGACTAGGTTATTTACTTATGGGTAATAATCAATTGGATAAAGCGATTGAGTTTTTCGAATTAAATGTGAAGCGTAATCCTAAAGATGCCAATGTGCATAACAGTTTGGGAGAGGCATATATGGCCAAAGGTAAAAATAAAGCAGCTCTTAAAATGTTTAAAAAATCAAACAGTTTTAATCCTCCAAAATTTGTTAAGGATAGTAACGATGCGTTGATAAAACAGTTAACTAGTAAATAAATCTTCTATTGGCTATTAGCACTAAAACCAGCCGAAATTATGTCTCTCTTAATAGGATATTCTTTACCATCGTAGCAGAGTACAGAATGCCCTAAAGAAAGCGTATCGGTTGGTTTTATAGTATAGGCTCTCGTCATTTCGTTGACAGGATTGCCTGTAAGACTGAAGGAGGCTTTTACCGCTAGAACAATAGGTTTATCTGAATTATTTAGTAAAAATAGGGCATTCCCACAATCATTATTTTCAGAATTGATAATCAAACTTGAAACTGCATCTTGACCATACAAATCACCATGGGCATCAAAACCACCATTATCATCAACAAAAAGAGCGTGATATATCTCTAAATAGGATAATTCACTGATATTTTTTAGAGCTGGACTATTTGTTTTTAAATTTGTATCACCTGTAGTGTGTTTCTCATTCTTGCAACCCGCAAATAATACCGTAACCGCTAAAAATAAAAGAAGACTATTTAATTTCATGTGGATATATTTATTGTTTTTTAATGGACACATGTTGTTCGCTATTAATCATTCCTTTGAGTGATAAAGTTTTTAACATGCTCGTTTCATAAGACGTAATTTAAAATAAAACTGATAACAAATATATTAAATGTTGGAAATAAACTTTTAAAATAAGAGTATCTTTCAATGATTATTAAATTTTAATGAAGCCATCAATACCGTCATATTATAAAAACTTACCTATCGCTTTTCATAAAATAGTAATAGTAAGTCTGCTTGTAAGCCTGTTCTTTATTTTAAAAGCCTATGCGAATCATTTAATCAATCAATATAATTATCCGTTTAGTTGGTTATTAACCTCATTAAAAATACTGATAACATATTTGCTTTGGGCCATTTTAACACCGCTCGCCTATTTTTTAACTAAACATATTCAAAATACTGGCCAAATTAAATTTTCACGAGTATTTAAATTTTTATTGGGTTGTGTTTTACTGGCTGCTTTTCATCAATTAGTAGCCTCCCGAATAGATGACTACATTAATTATTTGAATAGTGGCTATATGAAAGATTTCTTTGGACGGAATAGTATGGTGGTTCTTGTTATTGGCAGTTTTTCAAGTTTTATTGAGCTTCTGGTTATTGGTGCTGTTTTTCTTGCCTTCGATTATCAGAAGAAGTTTATCAATAATCAAAAAGCGTTAATAGCCTCACAACTTAATGCCTTACGGATGCAATTACAACCACATTTCTTGTTTAATACCCTACATTCAATCGCTTCTATGATTGATATAGACACTAAGAAATCGCAAACAATGTTGAGTAAATTAGGAGCTATGTTACGCAGTTTGCTAGAGTATGATGCCGAGCAATTGGTTACTGTTAGAGATGAACTTAAATTTATTAAAGACTATTTAGATTTAGAGCAAGTCCGTTATCAAGATCGAGTGACTATTAATTACAATGTGGATCCAATGGTGACCCACTTAAAAATTCCAAATATGATTTTTCAACCTTTGGTTGAAAATGCTGTGAAATATGGCATTATTCCAACCGTAGATAATGGCAAGATCATAATCACGATTAAACAAGAGCATTCTCAAGAATTACATGAAGATGCTTTGGTGTTGCAAATTTCAAACACCTATAATACTAATAATACTTATGTGAGACCACCAGGAACAGGCATTGGACTTATAAATATTAAAGAAAGACTGAAGCAATTTTATCAGAATCGATTTTTGTTTGAATCCGATTTTGTGACTCCAGAATTGTATTCGGCAAAAATTGTTTTACCAATTATAAAGTAGGTATGAAATTAAGATGTGTAATTATTGATGATGAGTTTTTAGCTAGAAAGCGCTTACTAAAACTCCTTGAATCCTTTGATAATATTGTCGTGGTAGGTGAATGTAGAAATGGCAATGAAGCCTTAGATTTAATTCCTATAAAAGAGCCAGATTTAATTTTTTTAGACATCCAAATGCCCGATATGAATGGTTTTACGGTGGTGTCAAAATTGACGTTCACACCTCATATTATTTTCACTACAGCCTATGATTCTTATGCTTTAAAAGCCTTCGAAATAAATGCAGTAGATTATCTTTTAAAGCCTTTTGATGATGAACGTTTAAATATCGCTATTGAGCGTATTAAAGCACTCAAAAAGAAAAAGCAAGCATCGCTTTTAGAAGATAAAATCAAGAAACTATTGACAACATATCAATCGGAAACTTCAAATTATATAAATGAGTTTATAACTAAAGTAAAAGGTAGAGATGTAAGCATCTATAGTGATGATATTTTGTATTTTAAAAGTGATGGCAATTATGTGCAATTAGTTACGGATACAAAAGCACATTTATATAGAACAACATTAAATTCATTAAGTGACAATTTAGATCATGAGCAGTTTTTGAGAATTCACCGATCTTTAATAGTGAACAAGTTTTATATTAAATCATGTAGCTATATCAGCAATAATGAATATAAATTCCATTTAAAAAATGGCGAGCAATTAATTTCGTCTAGATCTTATAAACATTTAATTTCGGAATATCTTACCAGTATTGAGTAAATGTATTGTACGCATCGATTAAACTGAATATTCTTTACAATCATCTACTGGATTTTACTCAAAAAAAACAGATAACCCAGAAGCATCTCATAAGATATCTATTTTACAACCTTAATCGTTTTACTTTTAGTTCCGTTTTTTATTTTAATTTTATATGAAACCAAAGTGCCTCTATCCTTTTCATAGCTGATACTACAGTGTACTGCATTGATAGACCAACCAGGATATTCTTTTAAAATAGCGACGCTAATTATATAAGGTAATTTGATGTCTTCAAACTTTTGTTCCCCACTAATCACTTCTCCATCATGGTTATATACATTGGTGATTTTATTTTTGGCTTCTTTAAAAACAACTGTATAGGTTGCTGACTTATTAGACCTGTAAATTGGTTTTGAAGTAATATCGTATTTAGAAACTACATTTTGAAACGCTGTAATGCGCTTTGAAATTTGGTTTAATTCAATAGTGCTACTACCGGTTTTTAAAGTTTCCTCATGAATGTTTGTGCTTTTATCATTAAAAGCCATTTCGTTTTGTGAAAAAGTTAGGCTGGTTAGTCCTAAAAACAGCAAACCTAAGATGGATGTTTTCATAATATTTGATTTTGGTTAATAGATTAATTTGAAATAATAAAAGGTTGATTATCCAATTATTTGTTAGTTCTAATGTAGGAACAAACCTTGTATAAATCTCTATTTAAACCATAGACAAATACTGTACAAAACGAAATATATAGTCTTGAAACGCCTTTAAAACATGAAGTTCCTAAAGTTTATAAACTTTGAATGAAATCATCAAGGTTATCGTCTTTCGAAAGGTTTAATTTCTTTCTTAAGCGATATCTACTTGTATTCAATGAAGATAAAGTGATGTTTTGAAGGGTAGCAATTTCGTGGCTATCAATTTTCAATCGGATTAAAGAGCACAATCGTTTATCGGTCTTACTAAGATCTGAAAATTTAGAATTTAACTCACTGTAAAACGCATCACTTAACTTATCCAATCGTTGATAAAAGGCTTTTGTATCGACATCAAAAGTAATTTTGTTCTGGACATCTTGTTCAAACGCATCAAATAGTTTTTTGCGTTCTCTTCCTTTTGTAGTTTTTAATTGATTTAGCTTACATGCCAATTCTTTAGCCCATTCTTGACTTTGGGTCAAATTAATTGCAAAATCTGATAAATCACGCTGCTTTGATTCTATTTCGGAGTTGAGCTTTTCATTTTGCAATTCTGCAATCCGTTGTTTGTTATGTGCGTTGATAATATGCTGCTTTCTACGCCAATATAATGATGTTAAAAAACCTAAGATTGAAATTGAGGAAATGGAGATAATCCATAGTTTTAATTGCTGACTGCGTATTATAGTTTCCTTCTGGACTTTTTCAATTTTAAAGCTATTTCTGGAACGCTCCAGTATTATGTCGTTGATTACAGCAATTCTTTCCTTGCTTTTAGATGTATTAGCTTGATTAATACTATCGGAAAGTCTGTTAACCTCCTTTAAGGTCGCATAGGCTATATCAGTCTTTTGGGTTGCTTCGAGAAACCGTTGTTTCGTTTTTAAAAACTCCAATCTGGTTGCTTCTTTTTTATTAGGGAGTGGAGCATATGTATTAAAAATATTTTGTAATTCGGTATAGGCAAGCGCTGCTTGTTTTAAATTACCTTGCATAAGTTCTATATCTACTATTTTAGAGCCTGCCTTTACAAGTAAATACACATCAACAACCTTATAAGTTTCATTGAGGGTTTTTTTATAAAACTCAAAATTATCTCTATACAATCTTTTTGCAGTTTCAATGTCACCTTTTTCAAAAATTATTGCAGCCATATTATCACATATACTGCCTAATAAAAAATGCTCTGGAAAGTGTTTTTTTGTTAAGGTATAGGCTTCTTTAAAATTTTTTAAAGCCAAATCGTTATTGTTCATACTTCCATATAAAAACATACCATAATCGTTTATAGCAGCTGGTTTATAGATGGTAGTCATGGTATCTGTGAACTTGAGGTTTTTTTGATGCTCAAAATTAGCGCTATCTAATAGCGATAATTTTTCGTAAGCAATGGCTAGCCCACGATAATTAAAAGATCGTTTTCGTAAATATTCATTTTTCTCTTCTTGATTTAAAAAAAGCTCATTTTCGTTGTAGAACTTAAAAAAAGCTTTATACATTCTTAACGACTCTCTCGAATTCCCTAATATTCTGAAGTTATAACCTCTGTGGTGATAAAACGATAATATATAAGTATAATTTTCTTCTATAAATGGGATGAGCTCTAATTGCTGAAAATAATTTGACCAATATAAATCAATCTCATTGTTGAGTTCCCTATTGAGGGTTGTTAGCTCATTAAGTCGTTTTAATGCTGTATCACTAGATATTGTTTTTTGTGAATACCCAATGTTTGCTACAAGAAAGCAAAATAGAAATGATAATAATAATATGCGTTGTATATGATTAATTGGCATAAAGGGTGTTATACTCAAATATACAAAATAACTCCATTCCATACATGTTGCCATTTCACGCTTACGTCATCTATACTTCGCTCGATACAGGCTAGTATAAAAAGTATTTTACTCCTGATTTATTATTTTATATTTTGTAAGTGGTGAATGAACTTCATTGATTTTTCGTAGACACTATTTCAATAAACAGAAACTCGTGAGCCACAAACGTTGTCATTAACATTGAAGAAGAAATTCTTCGAATATTTTTTTTGTAAATAGGTTTATACTGTGGATGTAGTGATACCATTTCATTTACAGAGTAATAGGATGTGAGTAAAAGTTCGCTCTAGCCATAAACAACTTAGCTAACACCTTAAATTTGAAGCCTAAAACACGGATAATTCTTAAAAAAAAGCGTAACTTTAGAATGAACCATATTCATCGTATAGTTTAACTTAAGAGCTTAGGCATGCGATTTAAGATTAAAAGGCATTGAATCAATTAATCGTCATATTGCAAAAAGGTTCATTGACTTTTCATATTAGTATACTTTTATAATCCTAAATAGAGTATTTATGAACCGGTTAATCATACTTGGCATAATTGCTGGTCTATTTCTTATTTCAGGTATTCGGATCGTTTTTGAATACAAAAGAGCTATTAAATTTAGATTTGGAAAATTTATAAAAACATTGCAGCCTGGTTTTCGTTGGATTATTCCTATCGTTGAAACCATTCAAGTAGTTGACATTAGAGTTATTACATTCAACATTGATTCACAAGAAGTAATGACCGAAGATAACGTGCCATGTAGTATAGATGGCGTTGTTTTTTTTAAAATTAACAATCCCGAAAAAGCAGTTTTAGAAGTAGAAGAATACAAATTTGCCATTACCCAATTGGCACAAGCAGCTCTAAGGGATGTTTGTGGAAAGGTCGAATTGGATACCATTCTTTCTAAACGTGAAGAAATGGGAAAAAACATTAAAGAAATTGTTGAACAAGAAACCAAAGAATGGGGCATTAAAATTAGTGATGTTAAAATAAAAGACATTCAATTGCCTGAGAATATGCGCCGAATGATGGCTAATCAAGCAGAGGCTGAACGCTCTCGTAGAGCGCGAATTATATTGGCATTGGCAGAAGAACAAGCAGCAGGTAAGTTGCTTGAGGCTGGAAAACTAATTGATCAGTCGCCATCAGCCATTAAGTTACGTTTGTACCAAACCTTGTCTAATATTGCTGCGGAAAAAAACTCAACCATTCTTTTCCCTTTCCCAGAAGAAGTACTGCCTATAAAAAAGAGAAAATCTAAAATTGTTAAATCATAAAATAAATATTGTTTTAGAACTATCCCTCCTCAAGACGGAGCCATTAAAGCTATCCTAATAACAGGTTGAAAAAAAATAATCTATTGTAACCTCATTAACAATGGCTTCTTTAACCAAAACGATAAAGCCATTTCACACCCACACATGTCATAATGATTTGTTATCCCTTTACAATGGCATCCATACATCTTTGTTTTTTAGAACCGCATTTTTGCCTTAATGTCAAACGCCTTAACTTTTAAGCGACTTCATATCAATAACAAATCGATAATGCACATCGCTTTTAAGCATGCGTTGATAGGCTTGATTAATATCTTGAATATTAATAAGCTCAATATCCGAAGTAATATTATGTTTTCCACAAAAGTCTAATAATTCTTGTGTTTCTGCAATACCTCCAATTAAAGAGCCCGCGACGCTTTTTCGACCCATAATCATTGGAACAGTAACCAACATCGGATCTAATGGCCCTAAATAACCAACAACAACCAATGTGCCATTAGTATTCAATGTGCCGATATACGGATTTAAATCATGTTCATAAGGAACCGTATCAATAATGATGTCAAAATTGCCCATTACACGTTCCATTTGTGTTTCATCAGTAGAAATGATAACCTGATCTGCACCCAAATCTAATCCATCTTGAATCTTATTGGATGTTCTTGAAAATAAGGTAACGTGAGCTCCTAAAGCATCTGCTAATTTAATAGCCATATGACCCAATCCGCCTAAACCAATAACAGCTACTTTACTATCTTTCCCAACTTTCCAATGACGTAATGGAGACCAAGTGGTAATTCCTGCACATAATACCGGTGCAATACCTGCCAAATCTAGATTTTCAGGAATGCTTAAAACGAAAGCTTCTTCAACAACTATAGTTTCAGAATATCCTCCATGAGTATTCGTATCTAAATGTTTATCATAGCCTCCGTAAGTTCCAACCCATTCAGGACAATATTGTTCCAAATCGTTTTTACAATTATTACAAGTTCTACAAGAATCAACTAAACAGCCTACAGCAACTAAATCACCTACCTTAATGTGTTTTACAGACGCTCCTACATTTAAGACTTTCCCAACTATTTCATGTCCAGGAACTACAGGGTATTGGGTCATTCCCCAGTCATTTCGTGCAAAATGCAAGTCGGAGTGGCAAACACCACAATACAATATATCGATCTCCACATCATTTATAGTAACTTCTCTCCTTTTGATGTCCAATGGCTTTAAATTGGCATCTGGAGCTTCCGTACCATAGGCCTTTATGTTTTTTGTGTTCATAATTCATGGATGTTGATTAGTCTTTCATAAATATACGACATATATGGCTTCAAAATTTAGTATTGTAAATTCTAAAATGATTTACACGTGTATACAAGTGATATAAAGATGAATTCATAAATACATATTTAATAAAAATAAGAAGCACTGCATAACATTTTAATACGCATAAAGATTGTCAACAGTATTCTCATCAGATCGTGTTCCATAAGGATCTATGGCAATGTAACTAGGTAATGCGTTGACAATGATTTTAATCTCTGTTATTTCTTTATTGATATGATTTGATTCGTAATGCAACATTGAACTATCATCTTTTACATTTGATGGATGTGTTGTAAATACTCCTATTTTTACGGGTTCATCAATTAAAACTTGTTCGATTGCTCCACTGTTTAACGTTTCAAAGCGTTTCGCTTTCACTGTAACAGTCACTTCAAATGTACCATTTGCTAACTCCTTGTAAGCACTCTCTTCTATTGCTAAATCATAGGTAATTACTTTTTTAAACCAATCATTAATTAATGAATGATATTCAGTTGGAGTTACTTTATAAACTGTATCTAAAAATTCAATAGAGTTTACTTTTAACTTATTACTTATACGATATTTGTCTGTTAATGTTTTTAAAACATGATTTACTTGTTTTTCACCTATTAAATCTCTCAATGCCAACATTACTGTTAACGCTTTACCATAAGAGATATAGCCTTGTCCAAATACTTTATAAACTGGAGGTTCTAACTCACCAGCAAAAGACCGTCCAGAAAAATATCTGCTTCTTGCATTTTCGCTAAGTTCATATATAGCGCTTTTTCCATACATTTTTTCCATAACAACGGCTTCAGTGTATTTTGCAAGTCCTTCTACAAATAAAGAACCGCCAGCAACCGGTTTTGCGGATAAGGTATGACCCCACCATTGATGCGCAACTTCATGTATGGTTCTTTTTGCGACCAAATTAAATGTGTTTGGAGGACTAACATTAGCCAAGTATAATCTATCCTCTACCATGCTTATAACCCCAGGATGTGCAAAGCCTCCAAAAGACCAATGCGACGGAAGTTCTGCAATTCTAACATGATCAAATTGATAGGCACCAAAGTTTTCTTGACAGTAATCTAAAGTTACCTTAGTGCTATTTTCAACATCTTCAATATTAAAAGCATGATTTTCATTATAATATTGTTCGATTGCGATGCCTTTGTAATTGATTTTTTTTGACTTGTATTTAGCCGAAAAATAGGCAATCATAGGTATTACGCTACCCTTAGATTTATAATGATAAAAATTTCTGTTATTCTCTGACCATTCATTTACTAAGTTCCCAGAACTTAATGCTGTTTGATCTTTATCTGTAGAAACAATAGTTTCAAATCTTATTTTTTCATTTTTAAAATCGTCCAATTCGATATGAGAATCTGAATTATTTTCTACTACTCTTTTAGGTAATTTTCTTTTTTCACGCTCTACTCTACTTGTAATTTCTACGCCTGAGCTATATCCTAAAATAGGTTCGAAATTTCTATGCATAATATAGGTTCCATTGTTCACAATAGCATTGTCTTCTTCATACCCTTTAAGGGCTTTCTTTAATTCGAAATAGTATACAACAGAATCATTTGGTTGTAAAGGGGTCTCAAATTGAAACAAATACGTTCCATAAAATGCATCATGGGCAACAAGACTAGCATTTTCAATAGTAATATGTTCTAGCGGAATCCTTTCTGTGATAAATACTTCTGATAATGGCTGGTCACTTTTGTTTTTTAGTATATAATTAGCCTTTATCGAATAACGTCTTTCCTTCGGGAAAATAGCGACTTCTGTTGTTTTTGATGAAGGATGTGGTCGATCTAAACTTTTATGTATTTTGAATTTTTTTTCATACTGTTCTCTAAAATCCAATTGATCATTCACAGTTACATAATCAGAAACTATATTCGTATTGTAAAAAACCAAACTTCCAAAACCGATAAACAATACCATTAAAAGTGACGTCGTTAATTTTTGAAGCTTTGTCCAACTATAAAGGAGTTGTTTTAGCTTCACTGAAAAGTTTGCAACTGCGCCTCTATTCCAAATTTTAAATGATAATACAGTTAATAACAACCCTAAAGCCAACCAATACATTGCTATATGATTAAATAGTTTTGAGTCACCATAAAAACCATTCATATTTGAGTAGGACACTCTTGGCATAAACCCAAGGCTAGTTAAAGGATGTTGTAATCCTAACACATCAGATTTCAAGCTTAACAGTACAATCAAACCGAAGATCCCCATGCCCATATATTTATTTGTTGCCAAACTGTTTATAAAAAGGGCTATCATACAAAATATTGCTAATTGTAATCCGTAATGATAGAATAATGATGCATATAAACTGAATTCAAAATTTGTATAATTTAAACTGACCTGAAATAGCATACATAATAGAATTCCGGAAGTAATTAAAATCATTGGTAAGGATAATAATGCTGTGAATTTAGACACAAAGAATACCCAGTTTTTTACTGGAGTTGCATCCACTATTGTATTAAAATTTAAGCCGCGTTCTCTCCAAACAATCTCCGAACTATAAAAAATGATTAATATCAAACTAAAAATTGACAAAGGATCTACTATTAAATCTATCAATTGATTTGTAAAAGGATATACGCTTACACCATATTCTCCTCCACTTACAACCGTTGAATATAATTCTGAAAACACTATAAACAGCCACATTAACAAAACAGCAATAAAGGGAAGGCTCTTAAAAACACTTTTCAATTCTAATTTTAAAAGCGAAAAGAATGCCATTTGTTGTGCTTTAAAATTGTGTAAGGCATGCATGGGTTGATATGCTAATATTTGGATTTTTTTCGTGCTCTTTTTTGATTCTTTCTTAACTTTTTTAGTGATTTTTCTAAAAGAGAACATTCTGTAGGTTCCAAATAATAGTCCCACAGAAACCAATATCCAAACAACTCTGTTCATTAAAAACAAACCAGAAAAAGACAGTAATTCTGTATTCTTCTGAAAGGGCGTCCAGTATTGTGTTTGCTCAAAAAATGCGGCAATTCCAAAAGGGTCTGCAACAGCTGCAATAACCATGCTTTCTGGAGAAGCTGGAACTGCTTGTGCTAATAATGGCGAATTTAAAAAGATGGAACTCACAAAATATAACATGTAAATAAACACTGCACTGACATACGTGGCTGTACTATTTTTAGTTAGTGTACTTACAGAAAACACGATGGTAGAACAGATAAAAATATTTGGTAATACAATATACAACCAAGGTTGTAAATACGTTAGCAATTGAAAGTCACCTAAACGCTCTGGATCTAAATCAGAAAAATAATTTCCAATGATATACCCTAAAATAAAAGGCGTAAATGCCGATACACTAAAAATGAATGTTCCTAAAAAACGACTCCAGAAGTAGTGCGATTTTTTTATCGAAGAGCTATAAATTAAATTCTCCATATTGTGCTGCTTATCTCTAAGCATTGCACTTATCGCAAAAAACATGATAATGAAAACACTTCCTAAAGTAAAAAGACTTGTATGAAAGTATACTTGATAAACAGAATTGAAATCAACTCCTTTTGGAGCAAATCCTTGTCTCCCAACAAATACACCAAGTGCTATAAACAAGATTGCAAATATTGGAAATGCACGTTGTTTTAACTGATAAAAAACTTCAAATTGTAATAATTTCTTAAACATGACCTATGGTGTTTTAGTTGCTTCTTGAAACAATGTTGCGAAATAAAAATCTTCTAAATTTGGAACGATGCTCTCAAATCCAATTTCCGGTTTTTGTTGGGATAGCACTCTTATTTGAGTTTTTCCAGACACCAATTTTGTAGAAATAACATCAAAAGCTTTTTTGTAAATTTCAATGTCCTTTTTAGGAATAATCTTCGTCCAAATTTTCCCTTCTATCGTTGCCACTAATTCCGTTGGATTTCCTTCTGAAATAATTTGTCCGTTAGAAAGAATAGCCATTTTTGGACATAAGTTTCTTACATCTTCTACAATGTGTGTCGATAAGATGACAATGACATTCTCCCCTATTTCACTTAATAAGTTTAAGAAACGATTGCTTTCTTCTGGATCTAAGCCAGCAGTTGGCTCATCGACAATAATTAGTTGTGGATTTGCTAACAGTGCTTGTGCAATTCCAAATCGTTGACGCATTCCGCCAGAAAACGTATATACAGATTTTTTTCTGTGTTGATATAAATTGACCTGCTGCAACAATGCTGTAACTTGTTCCTTTCGATCTTTTTTATTTAATATTCCTTTTAAAATAGCTAAGTGGTTCAACAATTTTTCTGCAGATATTTTCGGATATACACCAAACTCTTGAGGTAAATATCCTAATTGTTTTCTAATGTCATGTGGTTGATTTACCACATCTGTACCATTAAATGAAATGCTACCCATTGAAGGCGCTTGTAAAGACGCAATGGTTCTCATTAACGACGATTTTCCAGCGCCATTTGCGCCTAATAAACCAAACATACCGTTTGTGATTTCTAAATTAATTCCGTTTAGCGCCTTTACTCCGTTGGGATAGGTTTTGCTTAGATTATTGATTTGTAATATATTCATACCTGTTTGTTTTTTGATTGATGTATTTCTAGCGGCAATATTTTATCTAAAACGTCTTTTAGCGTTCCATTTAAAACTATTGGTTGTGTTTATTCTACTTGTGATTTGATTGTTGCTTAAAGTTGTCATGATTTTGATTTTAGTATTAATTTGAGGCAAACATAAAGTGAACGAATAGTGCTTTCTAATTAATAGGATATACAGTGTTTTTCTAAAGCCATATAAAGTGAAAAACAGTATCAAACGCGTTCGTCAAAAAAACAGCTGTGTTGGTGCTAATTATGGTAGTGTCTATCAACTTTCTTGTCTAGATAGCATAACATACTTACTTTTGAGCTATGATTAAGTTATTAAAGAAATACAAAGCCTTTTTAATTGGGTTCATTATTATTATACCAATATTCTATGTGTTAGATCATTTTGGTTTTATACTTCTTCCAAAGGACAGCTCATTAGAAATTATTATTTACGCCATCTTTTGGGGATTTGTAATTGCTTTGCCAATTCATCATTTTAAAAAGAAAAAGAAAGTAGTAATTAAAGTGCTTAGCCTATTTGTACTCTTTTTTGTAGCATTTGCTATTGATGCAACAATGAAAATGCCAGATAACCCAATTACATTCATTCTTCTAATGGGGTTTTGGTTTGGATTTGCGTATATATTAGTTCCTGCATTTATCAAAAAATATTGGAAATTAATAACATTATTTTATGTGCCATTATTTCTTTACTTCATCTATTTAAGGCTCTTTTCTGGTGATTTAGAAGCCTATCTAAAGATTAAAGAAGATTTTCCGTTTTTCATATTCTTTTTACCCATTCCAATCTTGTTTATTGTTTGGATTTTTGAGCAATGGAAATGGTTGCAAAATTTAAAAGCAGAAAAAACGAAAACTGAATTATCGCTACTAAGAACTCAAATAAACCCACATTTTTTCTTTAATACGCTAAATAACCTTTACGCCTTAACAGTTAAAAACTCTAAACAAGCGCCAGATGTGATTTTGAAATTATCAGACATGATGCGTTATACAATTTATGAAGGAGAAAAAGAAACGGTTAAGCTTTCAGATGAAATTGACTATTTAAACAACTATATAGAACTACACAAAATTCGATACAAAAAATCTGTAGAGATTACTTTTAATCATGCGATTGACCTAAATACAAGAATAGCGCCATTATTATTTATCATTCTATTAGAGAATGCTTTTAAACACGGCATAGAAACGCTTACCGAAAACGCTTTTATTCATATCAATTTATTTGAAGATACTGATTTTATCCATTTTTATATTGAGAATAATTTTGATCCTAATGAGGTAAATGAATCAAAAGGAATTGGATTACAGAATCTTAAAAGAAGACTATCTTTGTTGTACAATCTAAAACATGAGTTTATTGTTAGTCAAACGAATAACATCTATAAAACAACTTTAAAAGTCGCAAAACATGCTTAAGTACATAATTATTGATGACGAACCTTTGGCACATGAAATCATAGAAGAATTTTGTAGTATGTTACCACATGTACAATTAGAAAAGAATTGTTACAATGCTATGGAAGCCATGCAGTATTTAAATGAAAACACTGTAGATTTTATGTTTTTAGACATTAACATGCCTAAATTAAGAGGATTAGACTTTCTAAAAACACTAACAAAACCACCTAAAACTATTATTACAACAGCATATAAAGAACATGCCCTAGAAGGATTTGAATTGAATGTTATAGATTATATTTTAAAACCTTTTAGTTTTGACCGCTTGGTAAAAGCTGTAAATAAAGTGTCTGATACACAAACTACAAAAACAATTATTAAAGAAGTTTCTAATGAAACAACTTCTACTCGATTCTTTGTAAAAGGTGATAAAAAACACCATCAAATTGATTTGAATGACTTGTTATTTATTGAAGCTTATGGAAACTACACGAAGCTTTTTTTGAAAGATGAAATGATTGTAAGCCATGAAAAAATATCTCATTACGAATCTATTTTAACTGAGGGCGATTTTTTAAGAGTTCATAAATCATTTATTGTAGCAGTTGATAAAATAAAATTTATTGAAGGCAATCGTATTCTAATAATCGAACATAAAATTCCAATTGGTCAAACATATAAAAACAGTATTAATAAGCTGTATAACAGTTAATTGTTATACTACATACATTTCACATCCTTCTTAGATATCGACAGACTCATTAACCAAATCGCCGTATAATTTAAGATTCTTTTTTATTATTAAGCTCCTTTATTAAGTTGAAGGCAAAATATGAAATTATAAGCGCCGCAAAACCAATGCAACACCACATAAACCAAGTTTGCTGCCAGAATGAGGTAGACTCTTTTATTACTTTTTTAGGTTGCACATTTGCGATAGAGATTATTTGAGCGATGGGTAATGCCGTTTTTGAGGTATTAGTAACTTCGGAAATATCATAGTCAGGGATGTTTAATGTTTTGTTTCCTGCTGTAACTTTATAAGTTTCTTGACTTCTTAATGATGCTACCAAATATTTGGGCTCCTGCATAAAATGGATTCCGCTAATTTCTAATTTAGGATTGTCCTTATTGTCAATTTCTAAATAAACTTCTTTTTCTACACATGTAGGAATTTCAAAAACTAGATCCTTATTTGAACGTAAAGAGAAAGTCGTTAAATGCTGCCTATAGGATTCCATTTTGTGTTTTACTACACGTTCTTTTATGGTGAACAATGTTGCATTTCGACTATAAAGGTCAGGATCAGTAATATCCATGCGAATCTGATTGATTACTTCGGGTCTTTCAAAACGAATATGGAGTTGTGTCTTCTGATCCTTTTCTAGAAATTCGATTGCTTTTACTGGAATTTTTTCCATTGTTATAGGAACTATGGTAACAATTTCGGACGTAGCCTCACCTATTTTTATAAGGTTTATAGGTAATGAGTGACGGTCATCAAAAACAACTTTAAGGTATTGATAAGAACACAACGGAAAATCAATCAACTTATAAACACTGGTTTGTGTCGAATGATTTAATTCATTTAATTGACCACTATTGACAATACCAAACCACTGTTTTTGATCATTACTCCCTTCCAAACGATAGCTTTTGCTTCCTTGATAATTAGCAATTAAAAACACCGCTTGTTCAATAGTCTCATAAGGGTTTTTGAATATATAAGTAGCACTTGTATCTGCTATTATTGTTCTTGAAACAACAGGGAATTCGGTAAATTCAGAATCGTTGGTTCTTTTATATGCAGTAGCCGGTTGCAAAAAATAGGGCACTTGATTACCTTTGGCGTCCCAAATTCTTAAGTCATGTAAATCTGTTGTTGCATAGGAACGTATGTTATGAGGAATATGAATGCGATACAAACCATCTTCATTTACAGAGTTTATCTCACCTTCGACTGAATGATCTTGGCCAAAAGCCATAGCTGCCAAAAACATTACGAATAGTTTAATCGATTTTTTCATCCTTGGTCGTTTTTTCTTCGTTAATCACTAGAAACTTTATTTTTTGATATATAAATGAAATAATTAAAATGAGTATCCCTAAAAGGATAAACGCAATAATTTTTCCAGTTTCAGAAACATTACTGATGTCGTACACAAATAGTTTAATAATGGTAAGTCCTAGCAAGGTTAATGCAATGATTCGTAATTGCTTTATTTGTTTTTTAATCCCCCAAAGCAACAATACAAAAGCCAAAACACCCCATAAAATTGGAAGTCCGGCTTTTATTATTTTATATTTTGCTGAGGAAATTAAATCATATTGGTCGGTGAACTGCAATTGATCGATCGAAAAATTCATCATATGAAGACCTTGTAATATCACTTCGGTACTCGTTAATACCACCAACACAAAAACGGCACTCCATATTGCCAGTTTATCGTTAAAGACTGTAAATACCTTTTGCCTTTTGTTACTATTATACACCAAATACCAGAAATATATTAAAATTACTAGTGACAACATGTGTAGATAATAGGAAATAGCATTATTTGTACCATTTAAAATGTTTTCTTGAAATTCTGAAAATGGAATTCTGGCAAAAAGCAATGCAAATACTACGATATTAAAAACAGCTATGACATTGATAATTTTGTCATTAATTGTATTTCTATACAATATAAAACAAAAGATCGCTGTAAAAAGTAAATGATATTGCACCGAGATAGCCAACATCGCATTAAACTCAAAATACTGTAGAGATTGATAGAAAACCTCAAATAATCCAACAAAATAGCCTATAATTATGGCAGAAACACCGGTTACTTTTCTATAGTATTCTGGATTGAACTGAAAACCAAATTTTAAGAAATTTTTTGTTTCATGGCGTAATAGATAGTTAACGCCAACAAGAGAGGCAACTACTAAAATACCTGCTAAAAAAATAGGATTGATGACTATTGAAAAGTCTGAATTTGCGGTAAAATAGACAAGCCAATCAAGTAGCAAACTCCCAAGCATTAAAACTTGTACTAATATAGCCGCAAAGCGATAGCTTTTAATTTGTGATTTTTGTGCTAACCACATCAACATGACCGCTTCAATAGCCCAGAAAATGGTTATGCTATTTCCTGAAAACTGAACAGGAATTGCCAAAGTAATAAAAGTTAGACTTAATCCAATCAATAAATAAATACCTCTTTTATCTAAACCAAATTTCTTGTATAATAACAATGAATATCCAATATTTAGCAAGGCTAAAAAGGTCGTAAAAATACCAGACAACTCAGGTTTATATTCAGATAGTACCAGCATGCCTATTCCGTAAAAAACAAAATTATTTATCGTAAGCATAGCTAACTGTATTTTAGAGAAGCGGTCTTTAGAATGTAGATTGTTTATGATATTGGTAATTATAAAAATCAAGTAAAATACAAACCCAAAGATTAAGGCTCCCAAGTAATGTGGTGTAGTACTATCTATATCCTTAATTACCCAAGTCCCAAACAATAAGAGAGTAAATACAAAAGCGAGAATATGCAGCAATTGCCATTTTTTAAAATAGGCCAGCGCCAATATTCCGATATCTAAAATCGCGATATATGTAAATAACACAACATAGTTTCCGCTACCAGTACTCACCATAAATGGCACTAAAAAGCCACCAATGAGAGATAATATGGCAAGTTCCATACGATTATAGGATATGGAAATCAAACTGCTGAAAGCCGTAATCACCACCATAATAGCAAAAGCTACCTCTTGTTCAAATAGTTTGTACTCGTGAAAAGCAATAGCAATGGTAAAATAAAAGATAGCGATAGCCCCAGCAACAAGAACGGAACTGAATGGTGCATATTTTTGGCGCAATTTATGAGCTATAAATAATACTAGGCTTCCTGCTAAAATACCGATACCCACACGTGCAGGTTCATTGATCCAATTCTTATCTATCGCAAATTTTACAAAATAACTAATCCCCAAAACCAAAATTAGAATACCAATTTTGTTGATTAGATTTTCTCCAACAAATTTTTCAAGATCAGGATTTCTTTGTTTAAACTTTTCCCAAATAGAAAGCGTAGGTTCCTTTACTGCTCTTTTTACAGGGGCTGCTGTCATTTCAGTCTTTGCTGAGGCTACAATTTTAACTAGTGTTTCCTCTGTAGCACCTAATACAATTGGTGGAGTTACAATTAATTGTTTTTTGTGAGAGTAGTAATTGTAGTCCTTTAATATGGTACTTATAAATTCAATATCTGATTTTTCCTTGACTTCATTTATCTCCATAACATCAATCATTTTGTTACGAAGTTTTATCAAAGTTTTGTAATCTTTGTTGGTTTCAGCAGTACTTAATATATTTTTAATGATACCTGCATCTTTATCAGACAATTTACTGACGTTAAGATAAGTTGGTATATAATCTTCTTCCAAAGTTTCCTGAATAGCAGATGGTACCGCTAAAGGAACTTCCGAGGGAGTCTCAACTGTTTTTATTATAACATCCTTATCACTTTCCTTTTCAGCAGTTTTAGAAACCTGTTCGGTCTTCAAGAGAGTATAGACACCATTTAGCTTTTCGTCTAGCTTATTGATTTCTCGTTCTAAACTTTTACTGTTTTTACTGTATTTGAAATTCTGAAAAATTAATAAAATTATAACTACAATTAAAAGAATATATTCCATATGATCTTTGATTAGTTAGGTGTCTCATGAAGTGGACGTATGTGCAATATAATGTTAATTTAAGAGTATCTATTAAAGAAATTGAGAAAGCCTATAAAGCTCTGATTGTTTAAATTCCACACACACTTACTCATTTATTCTTATTGTTTTGCGACATTGTGAATCTTCGATTGCACTTCCCTCCTCACTCCTACGTTTATTGCGCTTTGATGGATATATCCAGAAATTTTGAAATACACGATTCTCAGCAATCAATAAAATTTTATGAGACCAAGTTTTTAAATTTTACTTGGCATAATAAGTCCCCATTATTTTATCCCAGAATGTAAAATATAATCCGTAATTGCTTTTAGATTTAAGATGATGATAATCATGAGCTTCAGGAATATTTGAATATTTAAATTGAATGTTGTAGATTATATTTTAAAACCTTTTAGTTTTGACCGTTTGTTAAAAGCAGTAAATAAAGTGTCCGATACACAAACTACAAAAACAGTTATGAAAGAAATTTCTATTGAAACAACTTCTACTCGATTCTTTATTAAAGGGGACAAAAAGCATCATCAAATTGATTTGAATGACTTGTTATTTATTGAAGCTTATGGAAACTACACTAAGCTTTTTTTGAAAGATGAAATGATTGTAAGCCATGAAAAAATATCTCATTACGAATCTATTCTAACTGAGGGCAATTTTTTAAGAGTTCATAAATCATTTATTGTCGCTATTGACAAGATAAAATTTATAGAAGGCAATCGCGTATTAATAAACGAGCATAAAATCCCTATTGGTCAAACATACAAAAGCAACGTTAATAAGCTATATAATAATTGATTACAATTACACACACTATCTAAATAAAGTTATTTTTATTACATTAATAAAAGGACTTCTTTAGCATACAAATTTAATCATTCAATCTTCCCAGCCCCAAGGAGCTTCAGGAGTTTCAATAGTTTTTGTAAGATCCATAACGACTTTAAAAACACGGTCTGTTCCTAAGCGGCGTAAATTATAGGTAAATATTTTTTCGTCTATGGTAATCCACCACACATTTGTTGCTGCGTCTGGCATAAGTATCTGTGTATGAGTATCTGCAGGAAAAAATTGAATATTTGTTTTCCCTTGATTTGATGACGTGCCACCATAAAAATTAATTTCATCCATTGTACCATCTTCATGACGATGATCGTGTTTTAAGGATATAATACCTTCATTCATAGATAAAATCCAAGTACGCGACTTATCATCTCCTACGTAAAAAGGAATTTTTATTTCATTCTCACTGCAAGCCTTAACGTGCATCACCAGTGTCTTTCCTCCAAAGGCTTCATCTTCTTCTGGAATTTCAAGTGTTCCAGCATAAGCTTTACCACAATGGGACTTTAGTTTATTCCAAAAAGCAAGTGATGATTCATTTTCTTGACCAGTGCTTTGTAAAGAAAAAAGTATAGCAATTAAAAATAGTAGACGTTTTAATATCATCCTGTTGTAATTTGTTATATCAAATATAAAACATCTAATAATGTCATTGTGAGTGAAACGCGGCAATCTTTTATTAAGTTCCACTCTACTACATTTTATGAATAATACGAATACTATTGTGCCTCTTCAAGCGTACGCTTTGACATTCTATAGGTATAATTAGGGTATATGGTGCGTTTAGCGAAACGATTGAGCTTATTACTATTAATCATTTTCATATAGACCTGTTTAGTGACGCCAAAGTATTCATAAGTTGTTCCATCTAGAAAAGTAATTTCTAGCAATAAGCCTTTATGCTTATAATCTGCAATGTCAGAACTAGTTATGGTCTCTGTATAGCCGACTAAATTTGAATGTTTTGTTTCTGGTGCAATACTCACAAGAAAATGGTAGCCATCAATAATCTTTCGACTATTGATCTCTGCTTCTTCCTGTAAAGCGTCTCCATTTTGAAATTTGTCTGGATGCCATTCTTTAACCAAATTACGGTAACTTTTTTTTAAAGTCTTTAATTCGACTTCGTTTTCCACTCCAAAAAGCTTCTTATATTCATTGATGCGCTTCATACCAAATTTTATTTGAAGGTGCAAAAATACATGTAAATATCAAATGAATTGCTATAGTATGCAACTAAAAGCATAATGGACTATAGAATAGTTACACGTACCTTTTTCTTTTTTAATCGGGTATTGTTTAATTTTATCACTAATGCATCAGCAAGGGTAAGAGGAATAGCCACAAATGCACAATCTGGTTTTAGCTCAATAATTCCTAATTGGTCCTTATTAATGCCGCCTTGTTTAAAAAATAATCCTGCGATATCACCTTTGGAAATTTTATCTTTCCGTCCACCAGAAATAAATAGGGTTTCCCAGAATTGTGGTTTATGAGTTGCTTTTTTAGAAATGTTTATGCCTTTATCGTTTTTAATAAATTCGGGTAATGCTTCGTTTTTCCATTTCAATACATAAGCCGTTCCTTTTGCATTAACTCTAGCAGTTCTCCCATTTCTATGAATAAATTCTTCTTCATGTCGTGGTAATTCAAAATGAATAATATATTTCATTTCTGGGATGTCTATACCTCTAGCTGCTAAATCTGTAGCAATTAATACTTGGCTAGTTCCATTTCTAAATTTAATTAAAGCGCGTTCTCTATCTTTTTGCTCCATGCCACCAGAAAAGCATGTATGACTAATTTTATTACGCTCTAAAAAACCACTTAGTTGGTCTATACTATCTCTTAAATTACAGAATATAATTCCAGGTTCATTGCCAATATGGTGTAACAATTCCAATACCGTTTTAAATTTGCTCTTATCTGGAGCAACCACTATTTTAATACTTAATTTTGATGCCGTTTTTTCTTTTAAATAATTGATAGTATATGGCTTATCTAATCGCACAAAACCAGGAACTTTAACAGCCTGAGTTGCAGAGGTTAAAATACGTTTATTTATACTAGGTAATTGACCTATAATCGCTTTCATTTCTTCTTCAAAACCATCTTCTAAAGATTTATCAAACTCATCTAATATGAGCGTTTTAATACTCGTTTTAGAAAAGCGATCATTGTTAAAATGATCTAATATTCTACCTGGTGTTCCTATTAATATAGCAGGATTATGTTTGATTTCAATTTTATCTTTAGACATTGATCTGCCGCCATAAACCGCATTTACTTTATAACCGGAACCCATGGAACGAATAACTTGTTCAATTTGAATGGCCAATTCTCTTGATGGCACCAATATTAATGCTTGAATCTCCTTAGATTCGTGGCTTAAGACTTTCAGTAATGGTAATAAAAACGCCAATGTTTTCCCTGTTCCTGTTGGGGACAATAGGACGGTGTTTGTGGTTGTCTCAATTACCGAAACAGCCTCCTCTTGCATAGGATTCAAGGCCTGAATATTTAATTTTGTTAAAATATCCTGTTGGTTTTTAATACTATTTGCCATAATGATTATTTCGTTTTAGTCTTTTTTGACGCTTCAGATATTAACTTTTCAGAACCAGATTGTGTTAAGTAATTTGCTACTATTTTATCGACTAACTCCTCTTTAGTTAAATGATGAAATATCGTTTTTATTTTAGCTTTAAAATCTTCGGAAACCTCTCGATTAGGTTTGGTTTTAAATATTTTTTTAGCCCATAATAAACCATTATTTTCTTCAATGCTTTGCGCGTCTGCTTTTATAAATTCCTTGAAAACAATACCTAGTTCATTTTCGAAATCGGCAATATCTATGACTTCTTCTTTTTGTAAAATAGTCAATGAAAGACCTTTCGCACCAGCCCTAGCCGTTCGTCCACTTCTGTGCACATAGGCGTCATAGGTATCTGGTAAATGATAATTGACAACGTAAGACACTTCTTTGACATCAATACCACGCGCTGCTAAATCGGTAGCAACTAAAATATCGATATAACCTGCTCTAAATTGTTCCATAATACGGTCGCGAATACCTTGTGTTAAACTACCATGTATAGCACTAGAAGAGAACTTATTTATCGCTAAGTTTTTGGCTAATTTATTAACTGCAGCTTTTGTTTTACAAAATATAATACCACGTTCACCTTCTTTAGAATTTAAAAAATGAAGTAATACTTCTAATTTTTCTATAGGTTCTACAACTACATATTGATGGTCGATACCTTGATGACCTACAGTTGCCATGTCTGCCTCTATATGCAAAACATGTTTTGACATATAATTTTGAACCAATTGTTTTATAATCCCTGACATGGTCGCTGTAAACAATAATGTTCTTCTGGTTTTTGGAAGGTGTTTTATAATAGCGTCTACCTCTTCTTTTAAAGCGCTAACCATTTCGTCAGCTTCATCCAATACCAAATACTTTAAGTTTTTAATATCAATAGCACCACGTTTAATTAAATCAATCAAACGCCCAGGAGTTGCTACAACCAGATGCGTTGTAGTTTTTAAACGTTCTATTTGAGGTTTTATGGGAATACCACCGCATACCGATGCGATAGATAATTGTGGACTATCAGTAGCATAGGATTCTAAATTGTTATAAATCTGTTGTCCTAATTCTCTTGTAGGTGCTAGTATTAGAGCCTGTATACTGCTGTTTTCTAAATCAATCAATTGCAGTAAAGGCAATCCAAAAGCAGCTGTTTTTCCAGTTCCTGTTTTTGCTATAACAACAACATCTTCCTTTCGATTTAGTACAATTGGAATAGTCTTTTTTTGAATATCTGTTGGTACAGAGATTTGTAAATCGACTAAACTTTGTTCTAAGTGTTCATTAATCCCTAAATCTGAAAACTGTTTTAACATAAAAAATATTTCTGCAAATATAACCACACTTTTGGAGAGAATACTACCAATTTGGTTTGTTATTCTTTTTAATAGTGTGATTAAAAAAGAGATCAATTAACTAGCAACATGGATTGGTGCATTTCTATTGCATAATCATGCTACTCATGCATACTTATTGTTAATGGGAATCATGAATTTTCGATTTATTTTCAAGATTTATATTGTTTTAAAGGAGTTCATGATCCTCGTAAACTCGGTTTTGCTTCCCTCCCACATCAGCGCATAAAAAAAGCCCAATATAAAATTGAGCCTTATTAATTCAACCTATTTAATGTTTTAGTCCAACACAAAATCCTCCTTCTTAAAGCCATTATTAAAGGAAATCTCACTAAAAGTGTATACACCGATGGGAACATACTTCCCTTTTTCATTTGGCATAAAACCTTTTCGCACCGTAGACACTAAAATACCATCCACTTTTTCGTAAGTCAATGTCATTTTAAGAATAGGCTTTTCAATACCCCAATCTGGTAATGAAAAATAGAATTGATCTACTAAATGTGTATTTGGGTTAAAATACAAGATGTATTCATCATTTTTTTCCTTTTTAGTAATATCTGCATCATAGATCAAACTTACTTTATCATAAGCGACATCGCCTACTTTTTCTGTTCCCAGATATTTATAATTTGTTCCTGGGTCTTTTAGTTTGTACATCATAGCAAACCAATAGAAATTTACTTTTCGTAAAAATATCGTTCCACCAATGGCTTTTTGATCTGTGATCGCTTTTCCGTTTAAAGTTAAAGTTGGTTTACTATCTACATAGGATTGTAAAGCAATTCCTTTGGTTCCAGGCATGACATTTAAATCATGTTGTTCATAAGAAGCCCAAGAATGCTCGCCATGAAAAATATGACGTTCTGTCGAAACATCTTTTCCTTTTTCAAAATTATCATATACATAATGAAATTGAACATCTTTTTTAGCTGCCAAGGATTTGTAACCACCATTTACAGCTACTAATGCATCTATTAATTCTGCTGATTTAGCATCTGAGTTTTGAGCGCTAGTTGAAAGTGTAAATAGGAATGCCACTAACATACTGGCAGTGTAACATCTAAATTGCGATTTCATGTGTGTAAGGTTTTAGGTTAGTAATTTTACCCTATTGAACAAGTCGCAATAAATTTAAGAACTTACAGCTATCAATCCTAAAATAACGCACACATCTGTTCTTAAGAAGGAATTAAGTTACCTATTTAAAGATTGGAAATGGTCATAAAAAAAGCCCATCAATATTGATGGGCTTTTAAAAACTTGAAGTATATGTATTAGATAACTTTTACGTTCACTGCATTTAATCCTTTGTTACCTTCTTGTAAATCAAATTCAACTTGGTCGCCTTCACGAACTTCGTCTACTAATCCAGAAATGTGTACAAAGTGATCTTTTTCAACTCCTTCTTCAGTGATAAATCCAAATCCTTTGGCATCATTGAAAAATTTTACTGTTCCTTTACTCATTGTATTAAATTTTAAATATTTATTGAACTGCAAATATGACGCCATTTTTTTGACTTACAATACAATAATTAACTTCTTTTCAATTGTTTACGATTTATTGCTCAATTGTAAAGCTCGTTGTAAGACCAACACTAAAATTTCTTGGTAAAGATTCTACACCAAAAATGGCTCTTGAGTGTGTCCCTTTATCTCCTAGTATACTGACAAACAAATCAGAAGCACCATTAACTATTACTGGCGATTCGTCCCAATTTTTATCCGATTGGAAATAGGCATCTAAATGATTAAGTCCAACAATATTGTCAAACCCTATTTTGCTTTCAATTTGTGCTATTACGTTTAAAGCACACAATTTCATTGCCTCATAACCGTCTTTTGTAGAGATCTCTTTTCCCAATCTACCTTGAAAAAAATAGGCATCGTTTTCTATAGGAAATTGGATTGCGACATAAGCAATGTTTCCTCTTACATTAACTGAAACATAGTTCCCTCCAGGTTTAGAAATTTCTGGAAGCTCAAGGCCAATTTCCTTTAATCTAGTGTTTATACTCATCATTTAGTTTTTATAAAGATTTGCAGCTTCATCTTCTAATAAAGGGCTTCTCTTATAAATGTTTTATATTGATCCATTTTCAGTAGATTTTTTGTGCTTTATGCTATACAATAGTTTATATTCAAATGCATGGCTATCATGAGTTATTACCAAATTTTTATACGGTCTTCTTCCGATCTATAATTTGCTTCACCTGGCTGAACATCAAAGGCTTCATAAAAAGGTGTGAAGTTCATTAAAGGACCATTTACTCGCCATAGAGGTGGTGAATGTGGATCTGTGGCAACATAATTACGTAAATATTCATCTCGCATTTTTACACGCCAAATATTAGCAATGGACAAAAAGAACCGTTGGTTTGGGGTATGACCACCAATTTTTGTAGTGTCTTGTCCTTGTTCTGTCATTTTAAAAGCATCATAAGCGATAGCAATGCCACCATTATCTGCGGTATTTTCACCTACCGTTAAGGCACCTTTTAAATGGACACTATCTAATACTTTAAAGGCAGAATATTGATCAACGATTTGTTGTGTTTTGGCCTCAAATTTTGTGTAATCGGCTTCAGTCCACCAATTGGTTACATTTCCATTTTTATCGTATTGTGCGCCTTGATCATCAAAAGCATGTGTAAACTCATGTCCGATCACCATACCTATTCCGCCATAGTTTACAGCATCATCCGCATGCAAATCAAAATATGGAGCTTGTAAAATACCTGCTGGGAAAACGATTTCATTTAATGAAGGATTGTAATATGCTGTCACCGTAGAAGGTGTCGTTCCCCATTCATCTCTATTAGGTGCTTTATTAAGCTCTTTCCGACCAAATTGGAAATCGTCTTGTCGTAAGGCTACTACATTTTCAAAAAAACTATTTCGGTCAATAGTAACGTCATAGACTCTCCATACATCTGGATAGCCTATTTTTTTGTTAATGGCATAAAGCTTGTCAATAGCTTTTACTTTGGTACTATCACTCATCCAATCAAGTTTATCAATACGTTTCTCAAGTGTTTTTTGAAAATTATTAACTAAGGCAAGTGCTCGTTTTTTGGCATCTTCATTAAAGTATCGTTTGACATATAACTGTCCCAATGCAAAACCTATTTGTCTGTCTACTCGGCGTACCATCAGTTTTGCTCGTGGCTGTTGCACCGATTGTCCAGATACTGTTTTGGAATATTCAAAAGCCGCATCTTGAAAAGGTTTACTTAAAATATTATCATGACTTCCTATAGAGTTTGCTTTAAGATAATGCTTCCAATCCTCTAAAGGAATCATAGTTAACATGGAATTTAATTCATCATAATAAGCAGGTTGCGCGACATCTAAAGAATCTACTTCCATATCAAGATTTTTCAACATGGTTGCCCAACCTATGTTTGGATGTTTCTGATTTAAAGTAGAAACCGCCATTTTGTGGTAATTTTCTTTTATTACTCTACGTTCTATTCTTGTTTTATGAGATTGTGCCAATTGCTTTTCAATGTTGTAAACGATATCTGCTTGCATTTTAGCATTGTCATCACCTACCAACTGAAATAGAGTAGTTAAATAGGTTTTATAGGCCTCTTGAATACGTTTTACCGAAGCATCTTCACTAAAGTAATAATCGCGATCTGGTAAACCCAGCCCTGTTTGAGCAAAATGTAAAATATTGAGAGCACTGTTCTCTTGATCTGGAGAAATATACAGGTAAAGCATAGAATAATCTCCAGACTTTATTTGAGTCGTAACAAATTCTAACATAGATGTTAGATCACTAATAGCGTCTATTCTTTCTAAGATTGATTTAATGGGTTTAATACCAAGTTTATTAATACTAATGGTATCCATCCCTGAAGCATAAAAGTCGCCTACCATTTGTTCGACACTTCCTTTTGAATGCTCTTTCTGAGATACATCTTCCAAAATATTTTTCAATAATTCTTGCTGTGGGATATTTAAAAATCGATACGCACCTACCCCAACTTGATCATCAGCAATGACAGCTTTATCAAACCATTTTTTATTAACATGATTATAGAAATCATCTCCAGGTTTAATAGCATAATCAATACCTTCAAATACTACCGAATTAATAACGGGTTCATTTTCGATATTACTAGTATCCTTATCATTTTTACAGGAAAAGAATACAATAAGAATCAATGAGAAGTAGCCAATATTTTTCATAGAATAATGCGTTTTGTTTTTTCAAAGATATGCATTTATATTGGTGTATTATTGTAATTTAATAGTAGACAAATCACTAATTCTATCTTAAAAGCGTTTACACACTCCACCCCTATTTAAAAAGTAAGAGCCGTGAATTTCGAATCTAAGTTTCTCAGTTTGTTTACTCGTATTTTGAGTGTTTATGTGTTATATTTTTTTCTAGGTGATTCTCTTTACTTATTCTTAAAAACATAAAAAAGCCCTAAAAATTAATTTAGGACTTTTCTTATATATAAGGAATATATTTTACTTAGAACGTAATTGCCTCACCATCATAACATGCTTGTAAGATGGCCTTAATTTCTTCAAATTTAGGTTTTCTAGGATTGAATAGTGTACAAGGATCTTTCATTGCATTTTCAGTAAGCGTATCTAATTTCGCTTCCCATTCTATTGCGTCGATTCCGTACTCTTTTAAAGAACCAACCACACCAACCGATTCACGTAAATTAGAAACTTCTTGAGCAAATTCTTCTGCTGTAGACTTTCCTAATAATGCTGCTAAATCTTCGTACTTATCAGTTACTTTAGAGTTAAAACGGATAACGTTAGGCATTAAAATAGCATTACCACAACCATGAGGAATACCAAAAGTACCACCAATTTGATGAGACATTGAGTGAACAATTCCTAACCAAACATTAGTAAATGCCATACCTGCCATACATGAAGCATCGTGCATCGTTTGACGTGCATCTAGATTATTAGGCTCTTTAATTACCGTTGGTAAGTTTTTAAATACCAAGTCGATCGCTCCTTTTGCTAAAGCATCATTATATCTATCCGCGATGTTTGAAGCATATGCCTCAACACCATGACTTAATACATCTAAACCAGTATTTCCAGTAACATGAGTAGGCATACTTGCACATAATTCACCATCAATAATAGCTACATCTGGCGTTAATTCGTGAGATACAATAGGGTATTTAGTTCCTTTTTCTCTGTCAGTAATCACAGACAGTCCTGTCACTTCAGTACCTGTACCACTGGTAGAAGGTACAGCAACAAAAATAGCTTTATTACGTAATGGTTTAACTGCGAATGGTGCCACTAAATCTTCAAGCTTAGAGTCTGGGTATTCGTAGTAAATCCACATTGCTTTAGCAGCGTCGATTGCAGAACAACCACCTAAACCAATTATGACATCTGGTTGTTCTTGAGTAATAAATTCAGCACCTTTATAAACAGTATCAATTGAAGGGTCGGCCTCTACTCCTCCAAACACAGAAGATTCAATATTTGCTTCTGCTAAGTAATTTTGTGCGCGCTCTAACGATCCGTTTTTTCTAACTGAACTCCCACCAATTACTAAAACTGCTTTTTTTCCTTTTAAATCTTTTAATCTCTCAAGACTTCCTAAGCCGTGATGTATTTCTTTTGGTACTATAAATTTTGCCATCGTATTTTTATTAATTATTTATAATTATAATTTCTGATGCAAAAGTATATTGAGATTGTGTTTTAAGAGTTACTAATACCGTTCAACCTCTTATGAAAAAAGGTCAATTTTGCTTAAATTGAAAATTCGAGTACGTATCTAGTCCTTTGTGGAAAAGTGAAATTAATATTTATTTGGTAACATCCTTTGGATTGATTCCAAATTTATTTTTAAAGGCAACGCTGAAATTAGATAAATTATTATATCCATAATCCAAGTAAATGTCTGAGGGTTTTAAAATCCCGTCTTGTAAATTTTCCTTTGCTCTTTGCAAGCGTTTATCCTGCAACCATTTCCCAGGTGTAACTTTATATTCTGTAGTAAAATAACGCTTAAACGTAGACAAACTCATATTGCATAGAAAGGCAATCTCTTCTAGTTTTAGATTAGAATACACATTACTCTCTATAACATTTTTAAAGGAAGAGCTTTCATTCGAAATCAATGAATGCAAATACAATTCAAATTTTTCACCGTATTTATTTAAAAGATAAAGCATTATTTCTTCGAACTTTAGGGAAAGCATTTTGTTCTTGAAATTTGTATTAGTTTGACCAATACTTGTTAAGGCGTTTAAGTAAGAAATTATGAATGAATCATTTTCAATAATAAAATAGGGAATTTCATCAGTCGTATTTTGATCGATCGTTGAATGCTTCTTTAGAAAGCTTGTGAGTTCTTTTTCTGAAAAAAAGAGCAGTTTACAATAGTAAATATCTTCATTATCCAACAGTTCAGTCCATAGGCAATTTCCTTTTTTTATGAGAAGTGATTGTTCTTTATTAACAGAAACCGCATTGTCGGCAAAATGAACTTGCTTTTTACCAACTTGTAAAAAACTAAACATATTCATAGATAAATTCACCTTGCTTTTCACCACATCATTCGTCATTTTAAAATCATAAACGAATAATTCAGGATCTTGTTCATTGGCTTTTAAATAGACTTCTGGAATATTTTCTATTGGCATTTTCTAGTATAAATATGAGCAAAGGTATTATTTATTGTCCATGTTTATGTTTTGAAAGGATTAAATAAAATCTATATACATTCAGGATACTGCTCTCATTTTATAAATTAAATGACACTTTTTTGCTTAATTCCTGCTTACTTCAACGGTACATTAAAAAAACCAAATATTTAAATTTTCTACCAAGTTGAAGTAATTATAGTCCAAATCTATTTAAAATTCACATACCGATTCAAAAAGTTCAGTGATTATATATTGTTGATTATCTGGAGTTACTTCTTTAAAATAACCAAGTAAATCTTTACTTGTGGCGTATCTATTTGTATGATTTTTCATAGAGCCATCAATGATGTTCCAATCATTAATAAATCTTTTCAAAGCTAGATTGACCTTGTCTTCACCGATCTCTTTCTGTAATGCATACATATTAATAGCGCCTTTGGCATAATAGATATACTCTTGGTTTTCTACAAATTCCAATGCTGGTTCTTGTCCACTTTCTCTGCGTTTTCCTTCTAAATATCTGTCGTTCTGAATGTCTAAAAATTGCTGAACCCTTTCTTTTGGATAGTGTTCTTTTAAAACCATCATTGCTGCATATTGAGAGAGTGTCTCTAAAATAAGATGTCGCCCTTTTACATTTGCTGCGGCTACTTGCATACCAAACCATTGATGTGCAATTTCGTGAGCAGTCACATAAAAAGCCATATCTACATCTGTTTCATCATCAATATCTAAAACAAACCCTATAGACTCCGAGAATGGAACAGTTCCTGGAAATGATTGTGCAAATTGTGCATAACGCGGAAACTCCATAATACGTAACTGTTCATATTGATACGGACTAAAATGCGTACTGTAATAATTTAGCGACGCTTTCATAGACAGCATCATTCTATCAATGTTATAGTCATGACCTTTATGATAGTAAATTTCTAGAGCTACGTGTTTTGTGATAGAATCGGATTTTGAAATCCATTTGTCTTTTTTTAATTCATATCGCGCAGAAACCATCGCATAAAAGTTAACAATAGGTTGCTTCATTTTATAATGGTAATAACTACGGTTATTCTCCGTCCATTGTTTTATTAAATTCCCTGGAGCTATCGCTGTTTGATTAATTTCTGTTCCTATGATCATTTCAAAATTAATACCATCAGAATCACCTCCAGACCTTGCGTTTACTAATTCGGTCATATCATCTCTACTAGCTCTACTTGTTCTTTCTGGTAAATTATACTTTGAGCGTTCGTCATTATCATTTAACTCAATTTTACGACTGTAGCCAATTGTTGGAAAGTCTTGGTTTTTAAAAAAGGTTCCATTTCCTACAATAGTAGAATTTGAATTACCTGACTCAAACCCTTTAGTAGTTAGTGATTGCTTAAAATTCATTTTAATTGAATCTCCAGGATTCAAAGTGTTATTCAACTGATAGATAGTATAATTGTAAGTAGCGTATTTATTATTTTCTGTTGCGCCTCCTTCAAATGTGATAGTATCTAATGTGACGCTCCTTTCAAGTAATTTTTGAATATGAATCTCATTAATTGGTTGTTCATTTGTGTTTTTTAAAATATAATAACCTTCCGCAGTATAATTTCTTGATAAAGGATACAGCTCCACTTTTAAATTCACATCCACTATTTTGGGTTGTGGTAAATATTCAAAGGACTTCAAGTTTTTTTCATAAGCAATCCTAAATTCAGTGGCTTCAGAATTGGTCCAGTAGTCATTTAGAACATTAGTGTTGTAAAAAATGAAACTCCCAAGTAAAATAAATATTATAGTAATAACACTTCCAAAGATAAAGAGTGGTTTACTTATTCTTTGTTTACTAATTTTTAGACGTTTTAAGAGATTAGTTTCTGTACCTCTTACTATGAAAAGTGATCCTATTATAAGTAATAGTATCCCGAAGAATAACCAATAGGATTTAATCAATAAATAGGGTTTTAAAGAATGACCATAACCATTCATGTCAGAATATGTTCCTAGAGAACGTCCACCAAAGAAATACAAGTCGTGATCGAAGCCAAATACACCCAAGGTAATGGTCGAAATAAATAAAATAATGACCACCATAATACCCACAAACTTGTGGTTTACCAACGCTTGAACAAAGAAAGCTATAAATGTGAATAATGCTAAAGACGGTAATATTTCAAGGAAAAACCCAGAGAAGTATACCGAAAATTCGTAGTTATAATACCCATTTAGGGTCTGAAAAATAATACCAGAACTAATCAAAGCGAGCATTAACACCACATAAATAAGATTAAGCGCAATGTATTTGCCTGCGAGGTTTATAAAACTAGACATTGCTGTGGCATCGTAAATCAAGTTTAATTTAGCGCCTCTTTCTTTCCAAACCAATTCGCCAGAATAGAACACCAAGATGATGATGAAAAAATATATTGATGTTTCTTTTAGTTCTTCTACAATAAAATAGGTTGCAGGATAGCTATCGACGCCATAGACTGTGCCAAGGCTTACAGAATTTATAAGAATGATGACCATCCCACAAATAACGATGGCCCAAAATGAGGATTGCTTGCAAATATTTAAAAAATAAAACCAAGAAAATTGCTTTAATTGAGTCCATTTTGAAAGCATACCATATTGCTTTTCAGCATCTGGAATAGTTATAGCACTAGCGTCACTAACAGGTTCAATATTTGAAACTTGTACTTTTTTTCTTTTAGACTGCTTGTTTTTAATCACATTAAAATTAAACTTTTTATAACCATATAACAACGCAAGTATCCCAAGTGAAAACCAAAACAATTTATTATACATAAGCGCTCCTCCAAAAAATGGAATGCTTTGTGTCCCCCTTTCAAGAGCAGACCAAGACTTTGTAACAAAAGTTGTTGTTGTTAATGAAAATGGATCCAAAATGGCTTGCCAAAATTGATTGGTAATAGCTTTTGTTAGCATAAAAACAACAAATAAAAAGATACCTTGTGTATATACTACAACTAGATTTCTACTTAAAGCACCAGTGACGAAAAATAAAGATGCTCCAAAAAATAAAGTTGGTAAGGTTACTATCAGAAAAGTTTTTAAATAAGTTAAAAAACTAAACTCTAATAAATAATTTGGGTTGTGCCAAGGCATAAATTCACCTAACATCATTCCGAATAATACACCAGAAAACACGAATAGCAAAACAGTAAACGAGCCTAAAAATCGACCCAATAAATAATCTTTTTTCTTGATTGTTGTAGAAAAAATGAGCGATTCAATTTCATATTCAAAATCTCTTAATACAGAAACTCCCATAATCATTGAGGCTAAAATCATAAATATGCCAGTGATTGCTCCCATTGTTTTTGCAATTACAAATGGCGAATTTTTTTTCATAGCTCCAAAATCGGCACCTTGAAAAACAAAATCTACACCAACAATAGAAAAGAGAAAAAGAAACAAAAAGAAAACATAAGTGTCTGGTCGCTTAATTCGATATTGTATTTCGAACTTAAAAATGTTATACCACATAACTAATTTGATTTAGGGTTCGTATTATTAAATATTTCCGAGAAATACACATCTTCTAAATCAGCATTAACACCAGTGAAACCATCTCCTGGATTGTTATCACTTAATATATGAATGGTTGGCTTCCCTAGAAATAATTTTTCACTGATGACTTGATAGTTTTGTTTGTAAAGGTTTAATTCAGGCTTTTCTATTGTTTTTTTATAGACCTTGCCTTTTAAGTCTTCAATTATTTGTGATGGATTTCCTTTTAAACAAACTTGACCTTGATTAATAATAGCCATATTAGTACAGAGTTCTTTAACATCATCCACAATATGCGTAGATAGTATAACTACTGTGTGTTCTCCTAATTCACTTAACACATTATAAAATCGATTTCTCTCTACAGGATCTAATCCTGCAGTAGGTTCATCTACAATAAGTAGTTTAGGATTATTCAATAAAGCTTGTGCGATACCAAAACGTTGTTTCATTCCACCAGAATAGCCTTTAAGATTTTGTTTTCTTACCTCATATAAGTTGGTTTTTTCTAAAAGTGCTTTCACTAATTCTTGACGCTCGCTTTTATTAGCGATTCCCTTTAGTACTGCGAAATGATTTAGCAATACTTCAGCAGATATTTTAGGATATAAACCAAATTGCTGCGGTAAATATCCTAATACCTGTCGCAACTCATTTTTTTGTTTTAACACATCTATGTCTCCAAGAAAAACAGATCCACTGTCGGCTTCTTGTAGTGTCGAGAGTGTTCTCATAAGTGTCGATTTTCCGGCGCCATTTGGCCCTAGCAAACCAAACATGCCTGTTGGTATATCTAATGAAATATTTTGTAATGCTTTAATACCATTTGAATAAGTTTTTGATAGATTGTTAATAATGAGTTCCATAGGCTTCGTTTTTTGATTGATATTTTATAAATGTTTTGGAATAAGTCACTGAGTTCAGTGATATAATGCAGTTTTACTGCTTAGTTTGATTACTTTTTAAGGGCAATTTTTCACCTGATAGATTCCCTCGAACAAATAGACCATTTTGCCATAAGAGAATTTCTCCCATCGCCCCACTTTTCATATTGGCGTCTATAACTATTATTCTTCCGTCGTAATGCATTTCTATTTGCTTGTGTGTGGTATGACCTACAACAATGTTCGAAATCTGAAAATGTTTTAACAACTCATCTATTTGTTCATCTGTAGCAAGTTCTCCTTCAAAATAACCTCTATAGTAGATTGGGCCGTTATGTCTATGCAGAAAGTCCCCAAGCTCGTTACGTTTTTCTACTAATTCACTTTCAACCAATTGTTGTTTAAATTCACTGTTTATGTCTTCTATAGATAAGCCTTTCGTTACGAGATCGGGATGCAGTCCGCCGTGTGTGAATAGGATGTTATTTATTTTAATTATTACTGGACGTGTGCGTAACCAATCCCCTAGTACAGTGCCTTTATTAAAAAGGGTATTGAAAGGTTTTTCCAGAATCTTTCCAATTTCTGTGTATTTTGGATGAACAGAACGTAGATTACCATTTAGTACCATTACATCATGATTACCAAGTAATACATGCAATTTTCCACCTTTTTCTTCAGCTTGTTTTTCTAAATCATATAAAAACCACAATACTTCTGTAACTTGAGGTCCTCTGTCAAACATATCACCAGCAACTACGAAGTGCCCATTTCCAAAACTCCATTTATTTTTTTTATTGATAACACCATTGTTTTTCAGGAGTTTTATGAATGTGTCATACTGGCCATGAATATCACTTACAGCACCAATCTTGAAATCACCATTATATTCTAGCACTTTTACCTCATCTGGAGCGTTGTTCCATAGTGTTGCTTTAACTCCATTGTATTCAATAATTTGAGAATCTTGAGGGCTAATATTTTGAGTGTGGATTTCTCCTTTGTTTATCCAGATTGCAGTACGACTTGTGTTTGTTTGCATTACGTAAGGACCATCACTAACACCTTCATATGGAATATTAAGGACTTCCATAATATCCTTGATGTTTTCTTCTTTTGCCAAATCAAGGGCAGAATAATCACCTTGGATTTTTATGCTAGGATCTGCTCCATTGTTAATTAATAATTGAAGAGTCTCCACGTCTCGCCCTTTAATAGCGAATATAACTGCAGACTGATTTTCTTTGCTTATAAAATTCACATCAACCTTATGAGAGATAAGTTCCTTGACAATCGTACGGTTTTGATAGGCGACAGCATACATTAACGGAGTTAAACCTTCAGTTTCTAAATTTGGATTAGCACCATTTTCAAGTAAATACTTCGCTACTTTATAAGATCTGTCCTTTTTTATGGCAGTAAACAGCAAGGTTTGTCCTTTGCCATAAAGGCTGTCAATTCCATTACTATTAGATAAAAACGTTTTAACTGCTTCCACATTTCCTAGGGTAATTTCCTGTTGAATATCAATTTTATCACTGTCTGAAGATTTACTAAAGCGTTGTCTTAATTGTTCTTGGGTTAATTCCCGAGCCATATAAAGCACTAATTGCTTGCCGCTTTGTGAAATCCAAGTACCTTTTATTTCCGTTTCTGAAATTGCACCTGAAAAGCTACCCTGAGAGTGAATAGAAAAACTGAGAGTCATTTTACTAACAATAAGGTCTTGCATAGGAATTGTTGCCACTCCTTTTGAAGCTGGCCCCATAAAGCCGATAAGCTTGCCTTCTTCTGATGTTTCGAATCGCCACATAATTCCTATGGACTTATTCTCATTAACGACTAAATTCCCTTCCCATTTCCCTTCTATATGGATACTGCCTTTTTCGTTTAGCGTTGGTTCTTGAGCTGTGATAGCATTATTAAAAACAAATAGTGTTATTAGTGAACACATAAAATTTAATAGTTGTGGCATTTTATTAGGTTTTAAATAATTAGTGAATTTTAAACTGTCCGTTTTTTGATTGATAGAGACAAACATATAAGTGTTTAAAGTGTATAAATAATGTTAGTGACACAAATAGATTTATAGGTGATAAACACATCAACTAGAGTTATTAATGTGTCTTAAAACACATTTATAATAGTATGTCCCTAATTACATACTGTTTATCAACTTATTTGTAAGAGGTGATTTATTTAATTAATATTGACATATGAATTTTAAAATATCAGATAAAAAAAAGAGAATCATAAAGCGCATTTATAAAATAGCGCTAGTCCTTATTGGTATTATCATCGTCATTTTTAATGATACTTTTGGTAAACTAGAAGGTTTTGTAGAGTTTATTGCATTTTATTTCATAGTTATATTTATCACTATTTCATATTGGTTATTTAAGCAAATCAAATCTATTATTCGATTAAAAAATGAAAAAGTAAAAACTGAACTCTTGCATTTAAAAAGCCAAGTGAATCCTCACTTCTTTTTTAATATGCTCAATAATCTTTATGGTTTGGTAGACAAAGATTCAAAAAAAGCACAAGAACTTATATTGAAATTGTCTGACATGATGCGTTATAGCATTTATGATGGCGAAAAAGAAACAGTTCTACTTTCTGAAGAGGTTACTTATTTACAAAATTATATAGAACTCCATAAAATGCGTTATCATAAAACTATTGATGTACAATTCAATATTGAAATAAAGGATAATGATTATGAAATAATGCCACTTCTTTTTATTATTCTTTTAGAAAATGCTTTTAAACATGGTGTAGAAAATTTGAGGAAAAATGCATATGTTCATATAGATATGAAAGCAGAAAACGATCAAGTAAGTTTTGATATAGAAAACAATTTTGATAATACCATTACTAATGAACAAGGAGGTATTGGACTGAAAAACTTAAAACGTAGATTAGAATTGGTTTATCCAAAAAATCATATCTTATCCATAACAAAAACGGATACTGTTTTTAAAGCAATATTAAATATTAGCAAATTATGATCAAGTATTTAATAATTGATGACGAACATATTGCTCACGATATTATTAAAGGATATTGCGACATGCTACCTAACATGCAACTCATGGCACATTGTTATGACGCAATTGAAGCACTAGAATATTTGAGTAAAAATAAAGCTGACCTTATTTTTTTAGACCTTAATATGCCTAAATTAAAAGGGTTTGAATTTTTAAAAACCTTGTCTTCACCTCCAAAAGTAATAGTAACAACTGCATATAGTGAGTTTGCACTACAAGGCTATGAACTTAATGTTCTAGACTACTTATTAAAACCATTTAGTTTTGAACGATTTTTAACTGCAGTTAATAAAGTTATAGACTCTTCAACTACAAGTAAACAATTTTCTGCTGAAGAAAAAGATACTACAGCAAGTCAAATCTTTTTAAGACAGAACAACAGCAACATTCAAGTAGCTATAAAAACTATTTTATATATAGAAGCTTCAGGGAATTATACAAAAGTTGTAACTACAAATGATACGATTACAACTAGAGGAAAAATTTCAGATATGATTGAATCATTACCTAAGACTGAATTTCTTCAAGTTCATAAATCTTTTGCTATTGCAACTACACATATTAAGAGTGTTGAAGGCAATAGGATTTATATTGGAGATCATATAATACCAATTGGTAAACTATATAAAGCCAATATTAATGAGCTTTTGAAATAAATTTATTTGGAAGCCAAAATATCTCTGTTAAGTACAATGTCTTTTTGGGCCAAATAGAATCCATTTTCTTTTTTTAGTGTTAGAATTCTGCTAGGATCACCTTTTTTGGCAATTTTCTTACGACAAGCTTTTGATAGCATTGGATCCTCATCAAAAAGGAAAGATCTAATTTCATATTCTGGCGTTGAAGGCTCTTTAATCACTGGAAACAGTTGTTGTAATTGATTGTAACGTCTGTCATTTCCAGGTATAAATGTATAGAAAGTATAATGTCCATCTGAGTCCGTCTTTATCCAAGCTCTATGATATACATAACGTTTATCGTTATACTTTCTCAAATCGAAATCTCCATTCTCATCGGCTTGTTCAATAAATAAAATGATATCTTTTGCAGGTGTTACCCCATCCCGTTCATAGATAGTACCTGATATTTTAAGTTTATTTTCTTTGGATTCAAAATCTGGAATACTATCGATGTTATTCAATAGCAGCTCTTGGTAATCGTATATTGAATGACGTTCCTTAAATTTTTCGGATTGATTTTCTAAAACATCCGTAGATTCTTGGGCACAAATAGAATAATGAGTGCTCATAAAACAGGCAATACTAAAAAGGATTATTAGATTTTTCATGAGGTTATAAAGATTTGGTTTCACTAAATTCCGTGATTAATCTCTGAAATCAATAAAAGTCGTACCAATGCTTAAATTTGACGATGAAATGTTTGAACCTGCAAAATATATCGGTGAAATGTATACGATTTTGTGATTATAAAGAATTCTATTCTCTTGAAAAACAAGACTATAATACTCGTTAGCATAGATAAAAAACACGATGTAACTGGACTTATTTTCAAGATTAAAAATTGACATAAATTTAATAGGTACTTCCCTCCTTTTTTAAATCATTTATTTAGTTTTTCTTGGAATATAGAAGTTCGCATATAATTGAATATTGAGTCTTATTTCTGAAAAAAGAATCATTTTACAGAGCGTTAATCGTCTAAAAACCACAAAAGTAATTCATCGTATAAATATGCGTTTTATCTAGCAATTTAGCCGTTTGTCTAAGAAATATGCATTTAATAAGGTGAAATAGTTTGTAAATAAATGATGAATAAAGTTGGTTTTTTTAATAAATTGTATAGATTTGTTTTACTAAGCTTAACCTAAACTTGTAAAAATGAAAACAAAATTTACTTTATGTATTGCTATTTTTTTTCTTATAAATAGCATGAGTTTTGCTCAAAAAAAGAAGTCTACTGAAAGTATAATTAGTGGCAAAGTAAATATAACTAAATATCATAATCATAAGCAATTAGACAAAATGTCTAAAGGAGATTTACTTGAATTATATATTGAGCGCATTGAAGTCATCGTAAATATCTTGCCAAATATCGCATTTGCTACAAAACCTGGTGTTACTATGGCTACTTTAGGGATTCCCGAATCCAAAGAAAATAGAAAAGCATTAGAAAATAACCGTGAAGCTTCTGTTAACTACTTTGAAAGTACTGTTGAATATCAGAAAACAATATTGCCTTATTCTGATACACGCGATTTAATTGCTGCGATATTATTTTACGAAGAAACATTGAAATCATTACATACTTATAACGATTATAAGACCGACTAGTACGTATTGCCTATAAAATTTGAATTGAAAGCCTCAACACTAGCTGTTGAGGTTTTTTTATGCAAGGCTATAAACTATTGATATATTGAAGGTTACTATATACTAGATCTTTTTACTAGAAACATATAATATATGTAAGAAAAATTATACGTAAGCAATAAAATAACGTAGTTCAACGATATTTTTTGCATTTCATAAGTTAAGTTAATATGTTTGATACATATATTTTAGTGCCCTCTACTCTAAACATCAAATTTAACCACTATGAAAAAAATTACTCAAATTACGCTTTTAGCTCTATTCGTGTCTTGCAATATATTTGCTCAACAAGAAAAAGGTATTGTAGGCTATAATAATTGGCTTAACCCATGGACTGAATTTAAACCTAATAAGGTTGATTATGGGACACCTACTCAAATACTAAGTGGTAATATTACTAACGATAGGATATTATATAAAAGAGATGTCTACCTCCTACTTGGTGATGTATTTGTTACTGATAGTACAACACTTACTATAGAACCTGGCACCGTAATTATTGGTGATTACAAAACTAAAGGGTCGCTTACTATCAGTAATGGCTCTCAAATTATTGCTGACGGTACACATACAGACCCAATTATTTTCACTTCGAGTAGAGATGTGAAAAAATCTGGCGACTGGGGCGGATTATTTGTATTAGGTGATGCGCCTACTAACAAATTTGGAAATGAATCTTCTTTAAATTATGGATTGCGCCCTTCGGCTTTTAAAAGCATAAGCTATGGTGGAGATAATTGGGAAAGTAGTTCAGGAATCTTAAGATTCGTGAGAATTGAATATGCCGGGAAAAGAACTAAAGAATACGGTTATTTTAATGGGCTTACTTTAGCGGGTGTTGGACAACAAACCATACTGGAGAATATAATGGTAAGCTATTGTGAAGGCAATTCTTTTAATATATTAGGTGGAGATGTAACTTTAAAAAAGTTCGTCTCATATAAGTCTAGTAATAATGATTATGCATTTAATTATGGAGCGCAATGCTTGATAACTAATTCTTTGGCCATCCGATCTCCATATGTGTCTGGTGCTGATATATCTAGGTGTATATACGTTTCCTCACATGATTTGAAAGAAGAAGCAGATTTTACAAAAAATCAAACCTCAGTTGAAGCTGAAAACTTAACCTTATTTAATCTCAGTGATGACTTAAATTATGACATTAATATTGGCCTAGTAAACGAAGCAATATTTATTGGAGAAGATGCCTCTTTCACTATTGACAAAAGTGTGATTACAGGATTTAATCCAGCCGTTATCTTAGACAACGAGATAAAGATTAATACTGAAAATCTTGACAAAATTAAATTTACCAGAACCTATTTTAATAACTGCAAGGGAAATATTTTTGTTAATGGCATTTCCAATAATGAGGATTTAGAGAATTGGTATGGTAACAGAGCATTTAATAATGTCTATTCTAAAGGTCCAGATTCTGAGACATTTATTGATACTAAAAACACCAAACAACCTGATTTTAGACTAAGAATCAATGGAATCATTGCTACCAATGATGCCGCAGAAGAGAACGACTAATGTGCGTTTTCTACGAAGATATAGATATATCACTACGGCACCTCGTAAATTAAAGACCAACAGCTTATAGGATAGATAACTACAACACAAACCAAATGTATACTACAAAAATTGCATATAAACTTATTATAGGATTTTCCTTTATGGTTCTTGTTTTACAAGAAAATGTAAACGCTCAGATCGTTATTGGAACACCCAATTTAGGATTTAGTCAAGCTTGTGCAAGTGCATCTTTCAATACGTATAGTACTACATTTGTGTTTTCTCCTGAAGGCGCTTTAAATTCTTCTAACCAATTTACAATAGAACTGTCTGATGCCGAAGGCGGTTTTTCAAATTCAATAGCTGTATTTACATCTAATTCAGGTGTAGTAACGACATCACCTGCAACCTTAAATTTTTCATTACCTACAACAATTGCTGGCGAAAATTACAGAATTCGAATAAAAAGTAGTTCTCCAATTGCAACAAGCTCAAATTCTGTGTCATTTGCCGCTTATTATAAATTACAAGATTCACCGTTTACAATAAACAACTTAGTGTCGTCAGGTGCATATTGTACTGGCGGATCTTACCTTTTGACTATTGATAATCCTGGTACAGGATCAAATGATTCACCGCTTAATTTTACATCACTCACTTTTAATTGGTTCAAGGAAACTGGGCCAACCACGTCGGTTTATATAACTGAAGGTTCTACCCTATCTGTAAGTGAAGAAGGCACTTATTTTGTTGAAACAAATTACGGTTCTTGTACGTCCAATTCATTTTCGAACCGTGTAACAATAACTGAAGTCTCATCCGGAGAAGCTGACGCAGGAATAGCCTCTAGTTTAGGAAATCCGTATTGTCCAGATCAAGGTTTAACCACATTAAGTACTATTGGAGGAAATGGTTACCAATGGTTTAAAGACGGAAACCTTATTCCAGATGCCACTAGTCAAATGTATCAAACCAATTCGTCTGGTACTTATGACGTTCAGGTGGATTTAGGAAATTGTTCTGCATCAGGTTCTATTGTACTTGAAAGTGAATTATTTGATGGTTCGATTAATGTGTCAGAGACCAATACAATTGAAGAAGGTGAAATTTTGTCGGTATTTGTTGTTACTACTGCAAATAGCCCTGTTTATAATTGGTATTTAAACGATATATTGATTTCTGGTGCTACAGCAGATAATCTTGAAGCAACAGACTTCGGAAACTATAAAATAGTTATTAGTGAAACTATTGGCTGCCTAGGCTCAAGAGAATTCTTTTTTGAAATAAGTGAAGCCCTAGATCCATTTCCAGAAGTAAATAAAATCCCTAATGTGATTAGCCCAAATGGTGATAGCATTAATGATACTTGGGTAATTCCAACACAATATGTGAGTGGTACAAATACCGAAGTACTTATCATGACGAATCAAGGTAAATTGATTTTCAAAACAAATGATTACCAAAACAATTGGCCAGAAATGCAATTGGAAGCAAACAGTATAAACAACGTATTTTATTATATCATCTCAGCCCCAAATCAAGAATCAAGAAAAGGTTCTATAACAGTTATAAAATAGCATGAAAACATATTTTTTGGCTATAGTATTATGTATCTGTTCTACACAGATGTTCTATTCTCAAGAAGATGATGGAGTGGTTTCACTTGCTTTACCCGTACGAAATTCTTTAACTTTTAATCAATATTCTATCAACCCAACATTTAGTTTTGTTAGAGAACAAAATAAATATGTGAGTCTCTATACGAAAAGAGAATGGGTACAATTTGAAGATGCACCACTCACCTATTTAGTAAGTTATTCTGGAAGATTTGGTGAAAACATTGGAGCCGGAATTGGTTTTTTTCAACAAAACTACGGTGCTTTAACAGCATTTGGAGGCGTTTTAAATATTGCATATAACGTCCAAATGACGAGTGATAATAACCTTACTTTTGGTTTAAACGTTGGCGCCTATAAAAGTGGAATTAACACCTCATATGTGACCACAAATTTTGATGACCCATCAATAGAGAAAATACCTGAAAATTTTTTACTAAGTATCACACCTGGTATTAACTATGGAACAACGTTTTTAGATGTTGGAATTTCTATCAATAATTTGTCGCTTTACAATTTTGAATCCTCTCAATTAATTGAAGATAATCCAGAACAAAGCCTTCAAGCCCACTTGATGTATACAGGTTACATGAGTAGTCATGGCTTTTTTGATGAAAGTAAATTTTCTGGATTAATAAAATCTGAATTCAAAAGAGACGACACTGTAATATCCGCGATTGCAATGTTAACTGTTCCTAAAGGAATTTGGGCGCAATTAGGGTATAACACATTGTATGGAGCTTCTGGTGGTCTCGGTCTTAATATAAGCACGCAAATAGCTATTGAGTATAGTTTCGAAAAAGCACTTGGTGATTTATCTGATTTTGGACCATCTCATGAAATTACTTTGGCTTATAAATTTAAAAATAATAATAATTATAAATATAGTGGAGATGATCGTATTGGAGCACTTATTCCAGCTGCAAGTAAAAGGAAAAAAATTTCTAGTGTTTCAAAGGCACAAGCAGAAGCCAATCGAAAACTTGATGTAAATACAAAATTAAAAGCGGCAGCAGATGCAAAAGCACAAAAAGAAACCATTGCTAAACTCGCTGAAGAAAGGAAAGCGCAAGAAGCTGCCGATGCCCAAGCTAGGCTGATAGCCAATCAAAAAGCAAAAGAGGTTGCTGATGCACAAGCCAAAGAATTAGCAGAACAAAAGGAATTAGATGCCATTGAAGCAAAAATAGAAGCTGAAAGAATAGCTGAAGCTAAGGCTGAAGCTAGAGCTAAAATTGCTGCAGATAAAAAAATAAAAGCAGAAATAGAGGCTAAACAAATAGCTGAAGAAAATGCAAGAGTTGCAGCTGAAGCTCAAGAAACTTTACTCGCTGAGCAAAAAGTAATCGATACATCCAATGCACAGGCCAAATTACTTGCTGACCAAAAGGCAAAAGATGTAGCTCAAGCGAAAATACGTTTACTTGCTGAGCAAGAAGCTAAAGCTGAAACTGAAGCACTAGCAATATTACTAGCAGAACAGAAAGCAAAAGAAGAAGCCGAAGCGCAAGCTAAACTAATAAGAGAACAAAAAGCTAAAGAGGAATTAATTACAAATCCTAAAGATGCTCATGGCAAATCAATGTTTGCTTTGATGCAACAAACAGAAACCTCCGAAACAACGCAAAACAAATTATTAAAAAGATTTGATGAAATCATTGAGATTAAAGATCAGGATCTTAAAGATTTAAAGGAAGAAAATGATTTAAGTGAACAAGGTATAGCTGTTGGACCTAAACCATTTAAAAGTATTACCGAGGAAAATAACACCCTAAATTCGATTAAGACAGATTTAGACAATGTCATTAGAACACGAAGTAAAAAAATTGAAGAATTAAAAGCACTTTACGATGATAAGTATGTTGCAGATACCATTACTAACGATGAAGTGTATTTGTTTTATAAGAAGACTATTAAACGTTTGACTTCAGAGCAATTAAAAGCAATCAATGTTCGAACGAAATTAGAAACTAGGTTGGAGGACATTAAAATAGCCACGGAGTTTGAAAGAAGACGAAGAATTAAACGTGCGGCGTTTGACAATGAAGAAGAACGACACATACAAGATAGAGCAACACTACTAGATATTAAACAATCGACTTCGGTAACGAGTGAACAATTGAAACCCGAGGATTTTGATTTTGGAGAAGCGCAACGTAATAATATTCAAATTTTGAAGAATGTTAAGAACGTTGAAAATGGTTTTTACTTAATCATAGCTGTGCATAGTGATGTTGATGACAGAAATGACTTTCTATCTAAAGTAGTGGCTTCAGGCCGCTCTGATATTGACTTCTTCTATGACATCAATACTAGTAAATATTACATATACTATGATAAGTTTAATAGTATTGAAGAGGCAAATGCAGCATTGAAGTTAAAAGAAAACACAGCATATAATATAAAAATGTCCCTCGTGAAAATAGAGAAATAATAATAATAATAATGCCTTTATCTATGTCGCCCTTGTAAAATATGGAGTTAAAAAAAATAGTATTATGAAAAAATCTACTTATATAAAAAACATTGGAGTAACATTTTTATTCTTCTTGTTTAGTATTATTGGTTTAGCACAAACTTACCAGCCATGGACTGTAAGAGGTAATGTGGAGGTTAAAGGTAGTATGTTAGTTGTTGGTAATAACATTCTTGGGCAAGACAATCTTCCATGTAATGACGATGATATTGATAATGATATGGTCGTTATGCAATATATTGATATTGATAGTGAAGCTTCTACATTTAGTTCAAGTAGCGCAAATCTTGTACTACAACCTCATGAAGATGGTACACCAACAGATTGTTATGCAGTTGCCTATGCCGCATTATATTGGGGAGCAGTACTTCAAAGTGGAGACCGATCAAATATAGCTTCAGTAAAATTTAAAACACCGGAAAGTACATCATATATTGACATAAATGGTACTCTTATTTATGATGCCAACGTAAGCCCTATTATTTCTGAAGATGGTGAACCAGGTAATACTCCATACGCCTGTTATGCTGATGTTACTAGTTTACTGCAAAATCTTGTTGATATTGAAGGAACCTATACAGTAGCTGATGTAATTTCAAGTGAAGGAACCAATTACTCAACAGGACTTTCTGCGGGATGGACATTATTTGTTATCTATGAAGATCCAAATCTTCATACTAAGTCATTTACAACTTTTGATGGTTTTAGTCATATTTATGACGACCATTATGTTGAAGTTCCAGTTGATGGATTTATGACTCCACCTGCCGGACATATAGATTTACAATTTGCTTATGCTACTTTAGATGGAGATAAAACCAAAAGAGCTACCAAATTAGAAATAAATAATAAGGAGGTTACAACACCTTTTAGATCTGCTAATAAATTTTTTGGTGCTGTTATTGAAAATTATAATGGCGTAGCCCATCCAAGAAACCCATTTGGCACAAATACATTGGGATATGATACTGGTATGTTGGAAATATTTAATTCAGAACCAGAATATATTGTTAATGGAGCAACTGATGCATCGTTTACTTTGCAAGTAGCCCATGGACAGGCGGATCCGCTTTTTGCATTTTTTAGTGCTTTTGCAGTAGATGTAATCTCACCTGAAATTCAACTTGTTAAAACCGTTGAAAACGAATTTGGTAATGATATAAATGGTGATGATGTTATACTTGGACAAAATTTATTTTATGAAATAAGTTATCAAAACACAGGTAATGAAGACATAACAAATTTCACTATAACTGATGTATTACCCGATAATATCATTTTTGATCCGGTCACAGATATTGATTTAACTAATTCAGGCGGTGCTACTCTACTTTCTTATGATCCATATACAAGAACAATTGTTTTTTCAGTTCCAGATGAATCAGTAGAATATGATGACCCCATTTTTACTATACGAATTGCTGTACAGGTAGTTCCTAATTGTTATGATTTAAGTCAAGCTTGTTCTAATGAAGTTATGAATCAAGCTTTTGCAACTTATACCGGAGCTATCAGCGGAATTACAGTTGAGGAACAAGCAAGTTATGTTATATTGGAATGTAATAGTACGCCACAGCCTACTAATTTTTTAGTAGATATTTCAAATTGTGATTTTGAAAGAGATGAAGTGCTTTGTGGAGATAGTATTATTTTAACTGCAGCCGATGGTTATGAGTCATATTCGTGGTCAACGAGCCCATCAGGTACTCCTGTTATAGGAACTAGTCAAACGTATACGACTACAGAAACAGGTACATATTATGTTACTAATACTGCTATTGCAACTTGTATTTCTATTCAAGAAGTTATAACAGTTGGATTATATGGCAATACTCAAACCAATCCTATTATTCCTTATGCTGATATTATATCTATTTGCCCTAATGATGGTAAAGAACTACCTAAGATATTTCTATGTGGATTAAACGATATTAGAGATATACAAACAGGAATTAGTGATGCAACTTCTATTGTTTGGGAACAATTGGATGAAAATAGTTGTGATCCAATTGGAATAGATGATTGTGCAAATGAAAATACTGATTGTACATGGAATCAAGTAGGAACGGGACCTAATTTTATAGCAAACTCTTCTGGACAGTTCAGAATTGTAATTAACTATCCAGGTGGATGTTTTAGTATATTTTATTTTAACGTTTATCAAAACTTGTTGAATCCAACTGCTATTGCACAAGATATTATTTGTGATACTCCAGGACAAATTACTGTAAATGGGGTGCCTAGTGGTTATGAATATAGTATAGATGGTATAAACTTTCAATCCAGTAATGTATTTACTGTCACTTCTCCAGGTTACTATATCATTTCTATTCAACAGATCGGTATTGATTCAAATCCTTGTGTTTTTGAAACTCCTGCTGTTCATGTGAGGGAAAGAGACTTCTCGGTTGTTACAAGTATTATACAACCAGAATGTTATGGAGATTTTGGCGCTATTCATATAATGGTTTATGATGCTTTACCTCAGTATTATTTCAATATTTATCAAGGAACAACATTAGTAGATAATATTGGGCCTATAATGGATAGCGACTATGTGTTTTCTTCTTTAAATGCTGGTATGTATACTGTGAACGTAAGTACTGATGATGGTTGTTTATACACTGAAGACATTGAAATTATAGAACCTCCTTTATTGACTGTAACAGCTACTTTAACAGAGCCTTTAACCTGTACTGATGGTGAAATTACTGTTTATCCGATTGGCGGAACACCTCCGTACATCTACTATATAAATAGTACAACTGATTTTCAGGCATCTCCAATAATAATTGTTGATACTGCGGGAGTATATAATATTACTGTAGTAGATAATAATAATTGTAGCGCAAGTACATCCCTTACAGTAGATGCTATACCCGAACCAGTCTTCACTATTTCATCCACAGATATATTATGTGCAGATTCGGGTGATACAGGGACTATAACTATAAACGTTACGGCGACTAATGGGAATAGTCTAGAATTCAGTATTGATGGGGGCTCAACATTTTTTAATTCGCCGGTATTTACCGGTCTATCAACTGGTGATTATGATGTTGTTGTTCAATATACTGCAGGATCATCAGTATGTAATACGAATCCACAAACAGTAACAATCTCTTCTAATACTGCTATTTCTGGTACAGCAGAATTAACTTCAACTTACACATGTAATACAGATGGAACTATTACTGTTACAGGAGTTTCTGGAGGAGATGCTCCTTATTCTTATAGTATTGATGGAGTTACCTTTCAAGCAAGCAATATGTTTACAGGTTTAACTGCTGGAACTTATAATATAATCATTCAAGATGCGAATAATTGTACGTTTGTTACCAATGATATAACAATAGCTCCATTGAATTCCCCTACCGATTTAACATTTATTTATTCGCCCATTTCCTGTCCTTCAAATACCTCAACAATTACTATAACAGGAACATCTGGAGGCACAGGAATCTTAGAATATCAAATTATTGCTCCAGTATCAAATGCAACTCCCTATCAAACGTCAAACGTGTTTTCAGGTTTAGAACCGGGAACGTATACGTTTCAAGTTATGGACGAAAATGATTGTACTTATACTGAGTCTTATACCATAGCACCTATTCCTACGCCAACTGTAACTGTTGTTTTAACTGAAGGGTTAGATTGTTCGGTAACTCCAGACGCTTTATTCACAGGAACAATTACTGGTCCTGCACCTTATTCGTATGCGGTATCAATTAATGGAGGCGCTTATACGGCTTTAGGGGCAACTGGTTCATCTTTCACTTACGGAACAGCAACCAGTGGAACATATCAGTTTGAAATCACTGATGCAAATGGTTGTACGGCAGAATCATCAATAATTATAGTTAACCCAATATCATTGCCTTCATTAAGTTTGGTTGTACAAAGTCGCCCAATATTATGTAATGGTGATACAAATGGTGCTATTGATGTGACGATCGATTCTACAGTTGGAACAGCTCCTTTTGTCATTAATATCAATAATGATACAACCGCAACGAATTATGGAACACAAACTACTGGATTGCCGGCAGGTACTTATACTGTTACCTTAACGGATGCAAACTCTTGTACCACAAGCGAATTGGTTACCATTAATCAACCAGATCCAATAATAGTGGATTATAGTATAATTGATATTACTTGTGGTGCAGGTGGCGTGTCTCAAGGCTCAATCATCATAAATTCAGTAATTGGCGGAACGGCAGCTTATAATTATTTTGTAACTGGAACAAATGGTTACTCTAATTCAGAAATTAATGCAACAGGATCAACCTCTGTAAGTTTTGATGTTGTTGATTTTGGTCTATACCAAATTAACGTCGTTGATGCTAATGGTTGTTCAATATTGATACAAGATGTTCTTGTAGCATCACCTCCAACAGATTTGGATATCGTCATTACTTCTACTGTTGATTGTCTTACTGGAGGCGAAGCTAATGTTAGCATTGGCTCTTCTTTAAGTAGTTCCGGTCCTTTCTTTTTTAGTATATATCAAGGTCCAATATCAGTTTATCCTAATCCACCAGGATCATGGATTCCTGAAGATTCACCAGGAAGTGAATCGGCTACGTTCACTGGATTAATTCCGGGAGTATCATATACATTTATTGTATTTGATGCCTCTTCAAATTGTAGCTATTATGAACCTGCAACGGCGCCAATCCCGACAAATTCAACATTAATAGCTACTGCAGTAAGTGCTAATAATATAACATGTACGGGAAGCACAGATGGAAACGTTTCGTTTACTGTTAACAGTATCTATGGGATTCCTGTTGATGTAGACTATGAAATATTCGATTCGTTAACGCTTGCTGCCACAGGAGTTTCAGGATCAGGAACATTGCCTGCTAATGGTTCAATAGACGTGACCAATTTAGGACCGTTACCATTTGGCAACTATTTTGTTTTAATAAATGAAACCTCGGGACCAAACTCAGGTTGTGGAATAGTAACAGTTCCATTTAATATTACTGAGTCTGCAATACTATTAGATTTAACTGTTTCTATTGATCAAAATGCAAACTGTAATATCAACTCTGGAGTTATAAGTGCAATTGGACATGATGGTACTGCGCCATACCAATACCAAATTACAACTACAGCTACTGCTCCAATTGCTTCAGATCTAACCTGGTCTTCGGCAAGTACGTTTAATGTAGATGCTGGCACCTATTATGTTCATGTATTGGACGCTTATGATTGTATTATATCTAGTTCAATAATTGTGTTACCTATGGATGCTTCCCCGGTAATTTCGGCAATAATTAATACGGCTTGTAACATTATAGAAGGAAACTATGAAATTGACGTAACATTAGATACTCTAGGCATAGCTCCATATAGTTATAGCATTGACGGTGGAGCATTTCAAACACAAACGGCACCATTTACTATTTCGAATTTATTTTCAGGAACTCACATTATAGAAATTCAAGATGCCAATGGTTGCGGTAATTTAGTTTCAGTTGATATTGAAGCACCATTAGGACTAACACCTTCAGTAACTTCAATTCCATCGTGTAATAATGATGATGGTGAAATATCGATAGCGAGTGTTGGAGGCTCTGGTATATTTTCATATAGTGTTGCTCCAAATCCTGCCTCTATAAGTTTAACTGGCAACGTGTTCTCGGGAGTTCCATCAGGAATCTACACGGTAACCATTACTGATACTATGACATCCTGTACAGAAGATGTTACAATATCAGTACCTGAAGCTATACTTCCAACGTTCAACTTATCTTCAATTCCAGTAACCTGCTTTGGTGACAACTCAGGTTCTTTCGAAATAGATATAATCAATTATACAGGACCATATACCTATGAAGTGTTTGATATTGGAGGAACATCGATCACTGGTATTGTAGTTGCAAATACTACTACCAATCCAGAAGTTGTTACAGGAATGCAAGCTGGTAGTTACTCGGTTATCATAACAGAAAATGCGATTCCATTTTGTTCTTCTACAGCTAATGTTATTATGTCGTCTCCAGCTTCTGCATTAACACTTGTCGCAACTGAAACATCTAATGTAACTTGTGATAATAGCCAAGGAACTATTGCTGCTATTGCAAATGGTGGTTGGGGTAATTATGAATATGAATTGACAGGTGCAGCAACTATAGCCTATTCTTCCAACGGTACTTTTATAGATTTGTCAGCAGGTAATTATACAGTGAATGTAAGAGATGCTCAAGGTTGTATTGCTTCAACTAGCGTTATCCTAATAGAGCCAACACCAATAGATGCCATATTCACACCAAATACAACATTGTTATCATGTTTTGGAGATCAAAATGGTTCAATAACGATAAGTAATGTAAATGGGGGTCAAGGAATTGAATATACCTACACATTACATACAATTTTACCAACGACAAGTTCATCTGGTCCTCAAACGTCTCCAGTATTTGGAGATTTGGGTGCTGGAACTTATTCTATTACAGTTTCCGATGGCAACGACTGTTTCTTAACATCAATATATATAATAATTGCTGAACCTACACCAATACAAGCTAGTTTAATAGTTGCATCAACTCAAACTTGTTTGTCAGATGCGACGCTCACATTAACTGCTAACGGCGGTAATGGACCTTATGATTACAGTAACGATAGTTCATTCTCAATAGTTTTAGGTTCATTTATCACATCTACAACATTGACAGTTTCGGAAGGAACTTACATGTACTATGTACGTGATACAAATGGCTGTGTTTCAAATGTTTCTAACGAAATTACAATAGATCCACTTCCAGACTTAGTTATAAATTTAGAGTCGACGAATCCTACCATTAACTGTGCTGGAGATAATACAGGTAGTATTGTTGCTACTGCACAAGGCGGATTGGGTGATTATGTTTATACTCTGGAAGATACTCTAGGTAATACAATTCCAGCTACACAGAATAGCTCAGGAGTTTTCACTGAGTTGGTCATTGGTACCTACGTCGTAAATGTGGTAAGTGGCGATTGTAATACGGCTTCCGCTCCTATCACTATTACAGAGCCAGTCTCACCGCTCAATGTGTCTTTTATAGTTAATGATGTAACCTGTAGTGGAAATAATGATGGTGTTTTAGAAATTAGCGCATCCGGCGGAACTGGAATTATCAAATATGCCATTTCACCTCAATTGGATCAGTTTTTTGAAACTAATATTTTCGAAAATCTTGCTCCTGGTGACTATGATGTTATTGTTCAGGATGTTTTAGGTTGCTATGAAACGTTCAATTTCACAATTAATGACCCAATTCAAGTCATTCTTAGTATTGTTCCAAATTCAATGTTTGAAGAAACCTGTGAAGGCGAAGGAAATGGTGAATTCAGTATTGATGTTTCAGGTGGAACTTTTCCTTATAGCGTAAGTTTAGACGATTATGATGGTCCCTATACAACAGGAGCTCTAGGGCAAACAATATTTGATTTTATAGGATTGAATGGAGGAGATCATATGGTATATGTACGTGATGCACAAGGTTGTGAATCTCAATGGAACATTACATTCCCAGAGTCTGTTAGTATCAATCCTATAGTAGAGATTGAATATACCTGTGAAAACAACAGCATAAGTAATACGGTTATAGTTATTGTTGATGATAGTATAACAGATCTTTCAATGTTAGACTATGCTCTTGATGGCGGTCCCTTCCAAATGAGTAATGTGTTTATAAATGTTATTCCCGGAACTGATCACTATATCGAGGTTAGACATACCAATGGTTGTATTCAAACTACGGATTTATTTAATATTGAAAACTATGAACCTATAGCATTGGAACTCATTCAAGGCGATGAACCAGGCGAAATTTTTGCAAATGCTACTGGAGGAACTGGAGTTTATCAATATACACTTAATGATGAAGATTATGGTAGCACCAATTTCTTTATCGTTACTGAAGAAGGAACGTATACTGTAATCGTGACAGACAGCAGTGGTTGTCAAGCAATAGCAGTTATAGAAATTGAGATATTAGGACCTTGTATACCTAATTATTTCAGTCCAAATGGAGATGGTATTACAGATACTTGGACTCCAGGTTGCGCAGAGGATTTTCCAAACCTCACATTTGATATTTTTGATAGATATGGTCGTAAAGTAGCGACTTACCGAGTAGGTGAATATTGGGATGGTAGATATAATGGAACGGAACTTCCAACTGGTGATTATTGGTATGTAGTTAAACCCAATAGTTTAATACTAGATAAGGAGTATGTTGGACATTTCACACTTTACAGGTAATAGTACCTAAAGAATTATTAACAATTATTCAGATGAAAAAATTTACACTATATATACTCTTGTTAGTCTTTTCTTTTAGTTATGGACAAGAATTGAATTTACCAGTTTTCACACAATACCTAGCAGATAATGATTTTGTGATTTCGCCTACCTATGCAGGTATTGGAGATAATTTCAGAGTGAGAGCAAATGGACTCACACAATGGGTAGGAATAAAAAATGCCCCAGATAATCAATCGCTTTATGCAGATTTTAGAATTGCTAATCAAACAGGTGTTGGTGTATCACTTTATAATGATAGAAATGGGAATACGCGTCAAAAAGGAGTGAAATTTTCCTTTGCGCATCATATTATTTTAGATTATAAATCGAAACAGTATTTATCCTTTGGACTATCATATAATATCAATAGTTTTAGGATTGATATCGAAAACTTTCAACCTACAGCAGACATACCTATTGTTGATCCTAGTATTACAGACGATAGATCTATTTCAAACAATAATTTTGACGTTGGTTTGCTCTACAGGTTTAACGGTTTTTATTTAAGTTTTAATGCGAATAACTTCCTGTCAAAAGATATTGATGATTTTATTGGTATAGAACCGAGTAAACTTCTTAATTACCAAGTTTATTCAGGGCTTGTGATTACAAATAAAAAAAATAAAAACATTGAATACGAACCATCTATATTCTATCAATTGTTTAACAGTGACAAGCGTTCAAGTACTGATATTAACTTTAAATATCGCAGATTAAACAGAGATGGAGATTATTATTGGGTTGGCGGTTCTTACCGTTTTCTGAATGATCAATTATTAAAGCCATTAAACATTGGACCTATGGCTGGTATCATGAAGAATGGACTTTACTTCGCCTATTCGTATCAATTGACCATAAATGATCTTTCAGGATTTAATTCAGGTACGCACATGATAACAATTGGGTTAGATTTTATGCAAGGTGCTAGTAATTGCGCCTGTACAAAAGGTACAAGTTGGAGAAAGTATAGATAAAAAAGAAGCTATCTAGATTATCATTTGAATTTTAAAAATCAATGGTTATCATAAAGAATTTAATAGCCTAATTATTGTGAATTCAAAGCATATTCATTTTAATTGATGATTAGTTTTTTTACAATAGACCTTTCTGAACCATGAACCCTTAAAAAATAAATGCCTGAATTTAAACTTTGAAACGTTATTTCTAGCGTTTCTTCGAAATTTACTAAGTCAATTACTTTAACAATTTTTCCACTTACATCCGTTATAGAAACATCTATTAAAGATTCATCACCACTATAGCTAAGGGTAAATGTGCCATTATTTGGATTTGGATATACAGAAAATTTAATAAGAGCATCAAAAGTTGATACATTTAATAATGTACCATACAATTGCGTTTCTGCAATTTGAAAACTCGGTATCCCTGTACCTCCCGATGGGTCACATGCATTTGTGAAATTTACACGATAATGAGTATAAGCCATCGTATTTGTAAAATTAAAAGTTCGACTAAAAAAACGAGTTGCTACACAAGGAATAGCTCCAGTTGCTACGCTAGCAAATGAGGAGCCATCATTTGAGCCAAATACTTCATATTGCATAGGATCACGTTCTGGAAAATCATTTGCTGTTGTCATTTCTATAGATGTAGCAACATAGGAAACGCCGCCTAAATCAACTGTAAATCCGATGCCATCACTAAGTTGAAAATCGAGAAACTTAGTGTTCGTATTTCCATCAATAATTTTAGTTACATCTTCTCCTACTGGAGAATCAACTGTTCCAAAAGATGTAATAGACATTACAGGTGTAAAAATAGGATCTTGAGCTTGAATAAGACTTGTAATTAATATCGAGATTAAAAGTAAAACTTTCTTCATAATTTTGAATTTTTAAAAGAAAGGCTAGTAATAGGTGATTGGGACTATATAAATATACAATTTTTAAAAGAAAATGTTAATTCTATTGGGTTTAACACAGTTTAACGAATTTTTTTATACTTTCGTCGTTCGAAAAATTAATCGATTAAAATACTGCGCTTTTTTGATTTTACGCAGGAACTGAATTAGCTATATGAAATCACTGTTTACCCTCGCACTTATTTTTTGTACCATGCATAGTTATGGGCAAGAATTTCCTATTACAGAGCAAACCATCCAAATTATGGATAGTTTAGCAATGGCAACTAAAACAGATTCAAAATTTATTGAAACTATTGAGGATAGCCTTTCCACTTTAGATATAAAATCTGATTATTGGGACACAACCGTATATAATCCATATAAGGAAGTAGTCGTGAAATTTCCTTTACAATTAACATTTGAAGACACATCTTACATCTCTCCTATCCCGAGGAAAAAAGTAATTACATCGAGATATGGATGGCGTCGTGGTAGAGCTCATAAAGGCATTGACATTGATTTAATAACTGGTGATAGTGTTGTGTCTATCATGGATGGAATTGTACGTTTTGCAAGATATAATTCTGGTCATGGAAGAACCGTCATTGTTCGTCATTTTAATGGTCTAGAGACTGTGTATGCTCATTTATCGAAATATGCAGTTAAAGCGAATGATACTGTTAGCAAAGGTCAGTTATTAGGGAAAGGTGGAGCAACAGGTAACGCAAGAGGGAGTCATCTACATCTTGTTGTAAACTATAAAGGAATTTCTATAAACCCTGAATATTTATTTGGCTTCTCTCCCGAGAATGAAATTAGAGCGAAAGAATTATGGGTGACTCATAAAGAGACACGTCCATATCTTCACAATTCTAAACGTCAAAGTAGATTGGTGCTTTTACTTTCTGAGGAAGATGCTATTGAAAGTTTAAAAACTAGAAGAACCGTATATGTTGTAAAACGGGGAGACACACTTTCTGCAATATCTAAACGCAACAATCTTTCTATTGCTGCAATTTGTAAAACCAATTACATAAAAAAATCCTCGGTCATTAAAATTGGACAGAAATTGGTATTAGAAATGTAACATTTTCGCAATTTTCACGTCTTATAAGTAAAGATGTTATATACTTATTATTAATGAAACATAAAGTAAATCTTCACGATAAGGTCACTAAAAAGAAACATTAATAATCAAGACAACATCAAGGAGTATTTAAAGTACATATAGACCTACGATCAAAGTTTATATCACTTCTTTAAATTCCTTTTTTCTTTTCTAAACTACATAATCCAAGGTAAATAAAAACGTGAGCCTCCATTATTAGAAAACTCACGTTAATATATTTACTTATAATACTTACTATAATTTTTATAGCCACCAAAAAAGGCGTGTAAGATTTAATCTATTATTCGTTCAATAACTTGATATCCTGTTTTACAAGTATATGATTATCTTTTAAGTGATTTAGTTTTTTGCAAGTTTTCTCAAGGCAACCCATTGCTTTAACATTTCTCTAGAATCACAAGCTGGATAACCCAGAACTGTTTTACCAGCTTCAACATCATTCATTACTCCAGAACCAGCACCTACAACCGCACCAGAGTGAATAGTAGTATGATCTTTTATAGATGCACTTCCACCTATCATTACGCCATCTCCAAGTGTTACCGAACCAGCTAATCCACTACTTCCTGCCATTATGCAAGATCGTCCTAAAATTGAATTATGACCTATTTGAACTAGGTTGTCAATTTTACAGCCATCACCAATTATTGTTGAACTAAATTTACCACGATCAACACATGAGTTGGCACCAATTTCAACCGCATTCCCAATTACTACATTTCCAATTTGAGGTATTTTTACAAGCCCTCTACCATCTTCACTAGGACGATATCCAAAACCATCTGCTCCAATACTCACATTGGTATGAAAAATACAAAAAGCACCAATTTCAGTACGCTCTCTAATAACCGTACCTGACCAAACAATTGTTTGTGTACCGATTGTGGAATCATCAAACACATTCACATTCGGATACAAGATGACGCCGTCTGCTAATTCAACATTTGGACCCACGTAGCAATTGGCTCCAATTTTACATCCTTTTCCAATGGTAACAGACTCATGTACCACAGCAGTAGCATGAATATCTGTATCAAATTGTGGAGGTCCTGGATCGAACTCTGACAATAGCTTTGCCATAGCCAAATCTGCATTTTTCACTTTTATAAACGCTCTATTTTCACCTGGTTCAATTTTTATAGTATCATTTACAATTGCTGCACAAGCTTGAGACGCTTCCCAATACCGATTATATTTTACACTGCCAATAAATGTAATTTGATCCTTTTTTGCGTTTTTAAGTTGTTCAACACCTGTTATATTTTGATTCGTATTACCAACAAGTTCTCCATCTATAATTACGCTGATTTCCTGAATTGTATATGTTTTCATTTCTTATTTTTATTAATAGTATTAGGGTTCGTGGTCTAAAAATCTAATTTTTATATCCTCTACCAGGCGTATAAGGTGCGCCCGATTTAATCAGTTGATCTTCTAATTGTTTGATGTCTATATTAAATACAGCTTCAGCTTTCTTTTTAATAGCATCAATATCACGTTTCGCCAAAGCATAACTATCTTTGTGCGTTTTTGTTGGTGCTGATGTCGAATACTTTTGCTCGTAGCTAATGTTTCCTATTCTATTCGCAGGCGTTTGTGGTTGACTAATATCTAATCTTCTTTTTGCCGCATCACCATAAAGTTCTATGCCAATTGCTTTTAACTTATCTTCAATTGCTACAACCGATTTGGACCATAATCCATAGGGTTGTTCTGAACGTTTAATAGCAGACTTAATGTATTTAAGTTTGTTATTCGTTTCACTAATTATTTTCTGACAAGCTCCTAAATCAGCTTCTAATTGCATTACTTGTTTTTGGAATGCTACCTTCGCCGCTCTATCTGTAGCAGGCATTACCGTATTGTTTAATGCAACAACATTAAATGAAACAGGACGCACCAACGATGTTAATGTTCCATTTGTATACATATGCATCTCTACAGTATAAGCTCCTGGTTCTACCAAAGTACCTTCATCTATAGGTTCCCATGGATTATAAAATGAAGAGGCACTCAAATTAATAGGGTTTTGAAGTGTATATCTTAAATTCCAATGAAAACGTTGTAATCCTTTTTTAGGAGTTTTCAGTTCTTTCTTCACCACTAGACCATTACTATTCTTAATCGTAAAAATTAATTGAGTTTTGTCTTCATCGTTTTCAGCAGTTAATTCAGAATGACTAGGATAAATAACATCTTTTTCATTTTTAATTAGGTCCTTTTCTTTAGCAGTTCTCTTCTCTTTTAATGTTTTATAATCTTCATCATAATAATAGGTAATCATTGCTTCTGGACCAAGATTAGGAGATGTGTAAAAATTATCCCCTTGAAATGCTTTTCCAGGTAATCCAAGTGGTAAACTTGGTTCCCAAATCAAAGCATCTCTTATGCCATAAATTTTTGCAGTTTCTGATGGCGTACTATTATCGATTGAGCGTAAGGACGAATAATCATCCATCACATAAAATCCTCGACCAAAAGTTCCTAATACTAAATCACTTTCACGTTCTTGAATTGCAATATCTCTAACGGCAATAGTTGGTAAGCCAGCAGCTAGTTCCTTCCATCGTTGTCCTTGGTTTGGAGAAAAGAAAGCTCCATATTCAGTTCCACAAAAAATTAAATTTGAATCAATATGATCTTCTTCAATTGAATAGACACTCCCTTTTGGTAAATTACTACTAATGTTTGTCCAACTAATACCTTTATCATTTGACTTAAAAATATAAGGCTTGAAATCGCCAAACTTATGATGATTAAAAGCAACGTAAATCACATTTACATCATGCTTTGAAAGATACACGCTATTGACATAAGATTGTTTTGGAGCACCAGGAATTGCACTTACTTTTCGCCATGTTGCGCCACCGTTTTCTGTTATTTGAACTAGACCATCATCGGTTCCAGCAGCCAATAAATTTTCATCAATTGGCGATTCAGACAAAGCTACTACGGCACCATAAAGGGACGTAGAACCATTTTTTGCTACGGCATCAATACTTACAATTCTATCATAGACTTTTAATGTATTTCTATTAATTTGCTGTGTCAAATCATCACTAATAACATCCCAGCTATTACCATAATCGTTTGATCTGAAGACTTTGTTTCCAGCGAAATACAAACGTCCAGAAGCATGTCTACTTACCATTAATGGAGAATCCCAGTTGAAGCGATATGCATTTTCATTGTCCCTTTCGCTTGGCTGAATACCAATTATTTCACCACTTTTCTTATCATAGCGTACTAAGTATCCATTTTGAGATTGTGCATAAACGATATCTGGATTGTTTGGATCAATTTGAGATTCAAAGCCATCGCCTCCATTTGTAATAAACCAATCGAAATTAGTTATGCCATGATTGGTTATTACTCTAGAAGGGCCTCCCAAACTAAAGTTATCTTGAGTTCCTCCATACACATTATAAAAAGGAAAATCATTATCTACTGCCACTTTGTAAAACTGAGTAACTGGAATATTTTCTTTAAAATCCCATGTCTTGGCAGCATCAAATGTTTCATACATACCTCCATCACAACCAACAAGCCAATGTTTATTATTATTTGGATCTATCCACATGCAATGGTTATCGACATGCTTAAATACTTCGCCTACTTTTTCAAATGTTTTACCACCATTATGACTTACAGACATCCATGTGTCCATAGAATAAATTGTATTAGGCTCAATAGGATCCGCTATTATTTCTTGATAATAGTTACCACTGGTTTTATGACTTCCTCTTTTTTCCCATGATGCACCTCTATTTGTAGACGCAAAAAATCCGCCCTTGCTATCAGCAGCTTCTACAATAGCATAAATTATTTCGGGATCTGCAGGAGAAATTGCAAGTCCAATTCTACCTAATTCAGTTTTAGGTAAACCTTTATTTATCTCAGTCCATGTTGTACCTCCATCAGTACTTTTATGCATTCCTGAACCTGGTCCACCACCAACATAAGTATAAACATGACGACGACGTTGCAATGTTGAAGCATATAATATATCCGGATTTCTCGGATCCATAACCACATCATTTACACCTGTATGCTCATCTACTGTAAGTACAGCTTCCCAATTAGTTCCACCATCAGTCGTTCTGTATAAACCTCTATCACCACCTTTACTCCATAACGGACCAATTGCAGCAACATAAACGATATCTGAATTTTCTGGATGGACTATAATTCTTCCAATATGTTCCGACATTTTTAAACCCATATGTTGCCATGATGAACCACCATCAATAGATTTATAAATACCATCACCATAAGAAACCGAACGTTGGTTGTTATTTTCTCCAGTTCCTACCCAAATAACATTGGTGTTATTAGGATCAATAGTAATACAACCAATAGAATAGGATCCTTGATCGTCAAAAATTGGTTTAAAATCTATACCAGAGTTACTCGTCTTCCATACACCACCAGCTGAAGCAGCTACATAATATTCAAATGGATTATTAGGATTTACAGCAACATCAGAAATTCGACCAGACGTTAATGAAGGACCAATACTCCTCCATTTAAGACCATTTATTTTAATTTCATCAAGAGGTTGTTTTGTTTCTTTTTTTGATTTTTGTGCGTGAACAGACTGGAATCCTAAGAGCAGAGCTACAAAGGAAATCATAATTAATTTTTTCATGTTGGTTGTTTAATAAATAAGACTCTAAAAATACTACTATAATTAGAATTCTAGAGCACTTTTAACACTAATTTGCCATGTTTAGCGCCAGTGAATAATCGATTGTATGTTTCTTGAAAATTTTCAATTCCTTCGTAGATATCTTCTTTGCTTTTAAGTTTACCTTGTTGAATCCAGTAACTCATTTGTTTGGCTGCTTCTGCATACCTATCTGCATAATCAAATACAACCATACCTTGCATTGTTGCTCTATTTACCAATAGCGATAAATAATTACTAGGCCCTTTGATTCGCGCGGTATTATTATATTGTGAAATAGCACCACAGATTACGATACGTGCATGTTTTCTAATATGCACTAATGCAGCATCTAACATATCACCTCCAACATTATCAAAGAATACATCAATGCCTTTAGGACACTTTTCTCTAATGGAAAGCATCACGTTTTCTGTTTTATAATCTATTGATCCATCGAAACCTAATTCATCAACTAGATAATCGCATTTCTCCTTTCCTCCAGCTATGCCAATAACAGTACATCCCTTAATTTTTGCTATTTGACCAACAATACTGCCAACTGCTCCTGCTGCTCCTGACACTAAAACTACATTTCCTTCTTTAATTTTACCAACCTCAAGAATTCCAAAATAAGCCGTCATTCCAGTCATCCCCAATGTACTCAGATATAGCGGCATTGAAGCTAATGTTTCATCTACTTTATGCCAGTTTTGAGCCTCTGTAACCACGTATTGCTGTACACCTCCCCAACCTGCTATGCAATCACCAACATTTAATTTAGGATGATTATTTGATTTAATTACCTTTCCAATGGAGCCAGCGCGCATCACATCATCAAGATTAATAGGTTCTATATATGATTTTCCTTCATTCATCCATCCGCGCATTGCAGGATCCAAAGACACGTAATGTTGTTGAACTAGTACCTCACCATCATTTAGATTATTGATGGCTTCTTCTTCTAATGCCCATGTGTTTTCATCAGGAAAACCAATTGGTCTTTTCTTTAAAATGAGTCGTTTATTCATAAACATAAATATCGTCATTTTTAAGTTCAATTCAAATTGAAAACCGACTACATAATGATTTCTTTAAAGGTTATTCCTAATTGTTTTTGTAGATCAATTATTTTTTGCATTTCACCAGGAATAATTAATGCAATAGAATTTCCTTTTTTACCAGCTCTTGCTGTACGACCACTGCGATGCGTATAATATTCTATGTGTTCTGGAAGTTGATGGTGAATGACAAATGCCAAATTACTAACATCAATACCTCTGGCGGATACATCTGTTGAAATTAAGATATCTAACGATTGATTTTTAAAAGCACGCATTACTTTATCGCGGTCTCGCTGTTGCATATCACCTTCCAAAGCGCCTACTGAAAACCCTTCATTTAAAAGCTGTTCAGTAAGATTTTGAGTTCCAGCTTTTGTTCGACAAAAAATAATACCACGTTCCCCTTCTCTACGTTCAATAATTCGCGTCAAGAGATTCACTTTGTCTTTTATAGTCGTTGAAATATATTGATGCGTGATGTTTGCATTAACTAAAAACTCTCTATTAACTTCAACTTTTGCAGCATCAGGAGACATGTAATTTTTAATGATTTGTTTAATACCTTCTGGCATAGTAGCAGAAAACAACCATGTGTGTCTTTGACCTGTATTATATTTTAATATTTTATTCAAATCGTCTTTAAAACCCATACTAAGCATCTCATCTGCTTCATCTAATACCAATGTTTTAATATTTTGAATATCTACAGCACCACGTTCAATAAGATCTAATAATCGACCTGGTGTTGCTACTAATATATGTGTCGTTCTTGTTAATCTTCTAATTTGAATGTCCATCTTCTCACCACCATATACTTTTTCTGCGAAAATTTTCGAGTCGCAATACTTAGTGAATTTGAATAATTGCTTTTGAATTTGTTGTACTAACTCTCTAGTTGGCGCAAGAATTAAAGCCTGTACTTCTTCCTTTTTTGGATCAATATGATGTAATATTGGCAAACCAAAAGCTACAGTTTTTCCAGTACCTGTCTGAGCTAAGCCAATAAAGTCGGTAGATTTCCCTAGCAACAACGGAATGGTTTGCTCCTGAATAATTGTTGGTGATTTTATATTAAGTTCTTTCAAAGCCTTAATATAATCTTTCCGAATTCCTAAATCTAAAAATGTTGACATCACTGTGGTTTAAATTGCACTACAAAGGTAGATTTAATTATAAACTTATTTGTAATTTCAGCCTTAACATGACAAAAATTTCAAATGAGATCAATTTTCAATATTCAGGGTTTTTGGATACACCGCTATTGTGGCAAGCCGATTCAATATTGGGCTTGAATCAATTTCAAATTCCAGAGCAGAATACAACTGCATTTAATGATACCATTAATTCAAAACTAAGACTAGGAAAACGTGTTGAACGCTTTGTATCTCATCTCTTAATTTCCAATGCATCTATTGATATAATTGCTGAGAACCTTCAGATTCAACGCGGTAAATTGACACTTGGAGAACTTGATAGTCTCATAAATTACAAAGGAAAGCCAATTCATTTAGAAATAGTTTATAAGTTTTATTTATATGATGAATCGGTTGGAGCTACGGAACTGGAGCATTGGATTGGACCCAATAGAAAAGACAGTTTAATTAATAAGCTAACGAAACTTAAAGAAAAACAGCTACCCAATCTGTATAGGCTAGAGACAAAAGAGCTTTTAAAACAATTCAATCTAAAATCGGAAGCCATTGAACAATTCGTATACTTTAAGGCACAATTATTTGTACCTATTCAATTAATTCATAATTCATTCAAATTAATAAATAATGAATGCATTAAAGGTATTTATGTAAAAATTTCAGAATTGGATCAATTGTCAAAGTGTAAGTTTCACATTCCTACTAAAATTAATTGGCTAGTGGAAATACATACACAAATAGATTGGTTGTCATTTGAACAATTTATTCCAAAAATTGAGATTATAACTTCTCAACATACAGCGCCTTTATGCTGGATAAAGTATCCCAACGGAGAAGTTATTAAATGCTTTGTAGTTTGGTGGTAACATTGAGTTAAAATTATTATTTTGCAAGCTCTTAAAAATTTAATACTCCTTAATTATCGTGAAAGTTTGTATTGCCGAAAAGCCTAGTGTGGCGCGTGAAATAGCATCTGTTCTAGGAGCAAATATTAAACGTGATGGCTATTACGAAGGTAATGGTTATGCGGTTACCTATACATTTGGGCATTTATGCACGTTGATGGAACCAAATGATTACAAGTCTTACTGGAAAAGTTGGGATCTTAATAATTTACCGATGCTTCCTGAAAAGTTCAAAACGAAGGTCGTTAGTAATTCAGGAATTCAGAAGCAGTTCAAAATTATAAAAGGATTATTCGATAAAGCCGATGTTGTTATCAATTGTGGTGATGCTGGTCAAGAAGGAGAGTTGATACAGCGTTGGGTCCTCGATCAAGCCAATTATAAAGGTGAAGTTCAACGGTTATGGATTTCATCATTAACAACCGAAGCTATTAAAGAAGGGTTTCAAAATTTAAAACCATCATCAGACTACGACAATCTGTATTATGCTGGATTTTCTCGTGCAATTGGAGATTGGTTACTAGGCATGAATGCGACAAGATTATACACCGTTAAACATGGTGGATATAAGCAAGTATTATCTGTTGGTCGTGTACAAACACCAACGCTAGCAATGTTAGTAAATCGCTTCAAAGAGATTGAAGATTTTAAGCCACAACCCTATTGGGAGCTGCAGACCTTGTATCGTGATACTTTATTTAGTTTTGAAGATGGTCGATTTTTAAAAATGGCCGATGGAGAATTACTTGCAAATAAAGTGAAGACTTCAGATTTTGAGATTGTGTCTGTTAGCAAAAAGAAAGGAACCGAGTATGCTCCAAAGCTTTTTGATCTAACAGGTCTTCAGGTGTATTGCAATACGAAATTCGGATTTTCTGCTGATGAAACTTTAAAGATTGTCCAAAAGTTATACGAACAAAAGGTCGTGACCTATCCTAGAGTTGATACCACATTTCTACCTAATGATGTATATCCAAAAATACAAGGTATTCTAAAGAATTTGACCAACTATTCGAGCTTAACTCAGCAACTCCTTGGTAAAAAAATCAAAAAATCATCTCGCGTTTTTAATGATAAAAAAGTAACCGATCATCACGCTATAATTCCTACAGGTATTCAAATCAACTTACAATTCAATCAACAACAAGTCTATGATATAATTGTAAAACGTTTTATTGCTGTTTTCTATGAAGATTGTGCAGTTTCAAATACTTCCGTAATTGGAAAAGCCGATGACGTTAATTTTAAAACTACTGGAAAAGAAATCTTAAAAAAAGGTTGGAAAGTTGTGTTTGAATCTGGTACTAAAGATGAAAAGGAATCGAACCTGTTGCCTACTTTTATAAAAGGAGAAAAAGGAACTCATGAACCGATGTTTCTTGAAAAACAAACTAAAGCTCCTAACCATTTTACTGAAGCCTCACTTCTACGCGCCATGGAAACTGCGGGCAAACAAGTTGATGACGAAGAACTGAGAGAATTAATGAAAGATAATGGGATTGGTAGACCATCAACACGTGCAAATATTATCGAAACACTTTTTAAACGGCAATACATTAAGCGTAATAAAAAACAAATATTACCAACAGTTACTGGAATTACTTTAATAGAAACAATTCAAAATAAAATTTTAAAATCAGCTGAGCTTACAGGCTCTTGGGAGAAACAACTAAAAGATATTGAAAGAGGAAACTTTAGTGCTGGCGTATTTATTAAGAATATGAAACTTATGGTTGATGAATTGGTATATGAAGTGCGAAGTGAAACTAAACGCGCAAATATTTCACAAGCCAATGTTGTTAAGGAACGTAAGTTAAAAGTAAAAACGGTATCAAAAGTGGCATTAACAAATCAAAAATGTCCAAAATGTAAAACTGGTACACTATTGAAAGGAACGTCAGCTTATGGTTGTAGTGCCTATAAATCAGGATGTGATTTCAAATTAGCATTTAGTTTCAAAGGGAAAAAAATATCAGATAAACAATGGATTCGAATACTTCAAAAAGGATCCACAGTAAATTTGAAAGGCTTTAAAACAGAAACAGGAACGGTTGAAGGTTTACTTCGTTTTGATGATCAATACAAGATCGTTTTTGAGCCTAAAAAAACAGTTAATGAAGTTTCAAATGCCGTATTTTGTCCTAAATGTAAAAAAGGTACAATAATTAAAGGCAAAACAGCTTATGGTTGTAGTGCTTATAATGAAGGCTGTGATTTCAGATATTCGTTTGAAATGGTTAGAGAAAAAGCACAAGGAAAGATTCTGTCAAAAACATTAGTCAATGCTATTTTAAATGGAAAATTCTAAGCAGAATCATCGGCATTTTAAAATATTCAAACCCTTCGGTGTTTTGAGTCAGTTTTATACGAATGCTAAACACGAAAAGAAGAAAAAATTTCTTGGTGAATTGTTTGCTTTTCCAGAATCCACAATGGCAATAGGACGCTTGGATCAAGCTTCAGAAGGTCTGCTACTATTGACTACAGACGGAAAATTAAGTTATGAAATTTGTAGTAAAAAAATAGAAAAAGAATATTATGTTCAAGTGGATGGTGCTATAACTGAAAAGGCCATCACACAATTAAAACAAGGCGTAGAAATTGGATTTGATGGCACTAAATATTTAACAAAGCCATGTAAAGCCTATAAATTTGTTACACCTCCAAGTTTTCCAGAACGATCAAGAAAAATTAGAGATGATAGACATGGCCCTACCTCTTGGGTATCCATCACAATTAACGAAGGGAAATATCGTCAAGTTCGTAAAATGACATCCGCTGTAGGATTCCCAACGCTACGATTAATTCGCGTAAGGGTTGGGACAATTATTTTAGATAATATGAATTCAGGTGATGTGGTAGAAGTAGAAAAACTACTCTAAATTAAATCAATTTAACGCGAACGGCATTCATTCCACGTTGCCCTTTTTCAAGTTCAAACTGAACCTTATCATTCTCTTGTATCTCATCAATTAAACCACTTACATGGCAGAAGTACTTTTCATTATCTTCAGTGTCGATGATAAAACCAAAGCCCTTAGAATTATCAAAAAATGACACCTTCCCTTTGCGGATTGGATCAAATTCTTCAATATCGCTGTCGTCTTTTTTAGGAATACCTAAAACAATATTATCGGCTTTAACCTTAATTTTGTCTTCTGGATTTGGAGGCGTATCTGTTAGATTTCCGTTGAAATCTACATACGCAAATTGTATGCCTTGAGTTCCATGCTCTTTTTGTTCAGCCTTGCGTGCTTCTTTTTTCTTTTTCTTTTCTTCACGTTTTTTTAGACGTGCTTTTTCTTTTTCAATTTTGTTAAAGGTCTGTTGAGACTTAGCCATTCGTTATTTAAAATATGTTAATAGTTATTGTTAGAATTGAATTACTAAAAAAATGATTATGAAAGGTAATTTTTGAAATTAATTACCGAAATATTGATTCAGTGGTTACAATGTTATTAGATACGTTTCGACCTAATTTGTTGCAAATATAAGGGATAGAATATTATTCTACGGTTATTTTTCAGAAATGCTTGGCTTTAAATCTAATAAGAGCTATTGTTTTTTTAATTTTCCTCTTCTTTTATAACGATAATTTTTGCTTTTACACCTGTCAACAAATTCCATTTTTTTGAAGACACCAAATTGCCATTATCATCATAAACCTGAAATTCAGCGGTATTTGGCCCAGATTCTCCTTGGTTTAAAGCTTGAAACACAATTTCATTGATGCCTTCTATGAGTGGCACATCAAATGATTTATAGCCTCCAGTTAATAGTAATCTTGGAATAAAAACATCGCCATTAACAAATACTCTTACCAAATCACCATCTGGATATTCGTGGTCTCTACATACAATATTTACAGAAACCCCAGTTACACTATAATTGCCAAGAAATTGATCGGACATAGCTTCAAGTTTAATGCCTTGCTCAACTGCTTTTTGATTCCAGCGTTTTTCAAAAATAACACCAGGATTAATTAGTGTACTATTATCAAACATAGAAAATTCTTCTTTATGTTCTTTAATGGTCACTTTATTTGTAATCGGGATTCCATTAATATTTTTTTTCGTTTTTGATAAACCAATATCCTTTGGTTCAATTTTGAAAGCGGACGGTGTAGAATCTTTTTTCTTTGATTTTTCTGCAGGTATTTTTACGGACTTTTTCTCATCATCATTAACTTGTGCATGCATTTGCAATGACACAATAAAAATGAAAAAAAGAATTATTTTAAACCTCATATAGTTATAATAATATACATGACATCGGAAAATCAAAAACTGTTCCTAAGTCCGAAAATAACGCGATAAATCAACAAAAATTTTAAATAAACGTTAAAACTTACCATTAAAGCTTAACCTTAGCTTTCTATTATATTCTTCAAAAAGCCAATCTTTGTAATTCTGAGTACTATTCATGATACAATATGAATATTTTTTGATGCGGTAAGCAATATCATCCTGAAGTAATTTTGCTAGTTCTCTTGCTTCAAATATATCCTCGCTGCTTGTTATACACATTTCCGAATGATGCTCAATAGAGCGTTCAATGGCAGCCATAGATTTTAATCCTTCTTGAATCACTTTGTTGTACTCGGCTTTAATATCAAATTCTGTCATTTTTACGCCTTTAAATCTCTGCTTAATTAGATCAGGTAGGACATAAACAAAATCGCGTTCAATATCCTCATCCAGGCGTAAATTTTCGAGGTACATATCTGGATTTTTAAAGATATGTTGCCAATCCGTAGATTGATCCCATGGCCCGAAACGCACAGCGTTATTTCCAAGATCTAAAACTAAAAAAGAGCTTTTATCATTTAAGACCCTTGAGCCCCTTCCAATCATTTGAAAATATAAGGTCAAAGATCGTGTTGCACGATTCAATATAACAGACTCCACCGATGGCTCATCAAATCCGGTTGTAAGGATACTTACAGAAGTTAATACGCCATCAGGTGTATTTTTAAACCATTTTAAAATTTCTTTACGTTCTTGTTTAGAGCACGTATTATCTAAATGTCTTACATTATATCCTGCTCTAGAAAAAGAATAAAACACTTCTTTAGAGGTGTTAATTCCGTTATTAAAAATTAAAGTCTTTTTCCCTTTAGACATTTCTTCATACGCATGTAACAATTTACTCTGCATTAAAGAATTTGTATATAAAGCTTCAGAAGATTTTACTGTATAATCTCCATTTATACCGACTTTCAACGTACTTAGAGCAACGTCATAATTATATAATTCAGCATTGGCCAAAAATCCATTCTTAATTAAAGTTGCAATGTTATCACCAACTATAAGTTGCTTATAGTTGTCTTTCATTGGTAACTTGATGTTTGAACTTAAAGGTGTAGCTGTAACTCCTAGAATAAAGCAATTATCAAAAAATTTAAATAATTTTCTAAATGAATTATAATGTGCCTCATCAATAATTACTAAACCAATATCTTCAAGATTAAGTTTTTCATCATTAAGTCTATTATTTAATGTTTCGACCATTGCCACAAAACATTTGTATTGATCTTGGTCCGGTAATTCTTTGACTTTACTGTTAATGATTTTGTTTTTCACATCAAAACCAGTCAGCATTTTAGACGTTTGTTTACACAACTCTATTCGATGTGTAAGAATCACAACTTTCTTATCATGCTTTTTTATATAGCGACGAACGATCTCTGAAAATACAACTGTCTTACCTCCACCAGTTGGTAGTTGATACAACAAATTATAATTATCTGGTGCGTTATCAAAAACATCAAAAATTCGATTAAGATCATTTAATTGATAATCGTATAATCGCTTTTTCGTTTCTTGCTGTTGTTCTGTAGTTTCTACTATTGACATAAATATATAATCCCTCAAAAAAATTCTCACAAAATTAACCTTTTATAAGATTATCCAACAGCATTGTTAAAAACATTTCAAAAAAAAATGATAATTGGGTGATTCTTCAGACTTTAACACGAATATTCAGCATCGTAACACTAGAGAATGTGTTAAACTATGTTAATTTGTTACTTTGTTATGCATAGTACTGTAACAATTATCAAAATTGGACGTCTATTAGGTATAACATCGAAATTAAAAACTTAAAAATATAGCATTATGAGAACTTTAAACAACAATCAAATTACAGCAAGATTACAAAGTACAAATAGTAATACTTGGAACAGCAAAAGACGATTTAGATAGTCTTCATCAAATTTAACCATCAATCAAAAAACGTACAAATCATGAGAACATTAAACAACAATCAAATTACAGCAAGATTACAAAGTACAAATAGTAATACTTGGAACAGTAAAAGACGATTTAGATAATCTGCTTTAACATCAATTAATCAAAACATCAGTAGTCATGAAAACTTTATCAAAAATTATCGATACTTCGCATACCGTTAATGACGACTTAGACACGGCGAAATAAGTATCAAAAGCACACATTTAATTTCATCAATCAATTAGCAGAAAACCAGCAAGATCCACGAACTTGCTGGTTTTCTTTTGTTTAAGAAATAATGGTATTGTTTTTGATTCCAAATAATGAACTCAAAATATCATAATCATGAAATCATTTCGTCACAATGCCCCTGAAGTTAATGCTGGATCTATGGCAGATATCGCCTTTTTACTTTTAATATTCTTTCTAGTTACTACCACTATTTCTGTTGATAAAGGAATCAACAGAAAACTTCCAAAAAATTGTCCTCCAGGAACCATTTGTAATCTCGATACGCATCAACGAAATGTTTTGAAAATCAGTTTAAATGCAACTAATGAAATCTTAGTTAATAATGATATCATAGCTATTGAAGAGTTAAAACGGATTACAAAACTTTTTTTAGATAATAACGCCGATAAATCCTGTAGCTATTGTAATGGAAAAGGCGAAAACTATTTGTCTGACAACCCAAATAAGGCTATTGTTTCATTGCAAAATAATAAATTGACTTCATATATATTCTACATTGCCGTTCAAGATGAATTAACAAAGGCTTATTCTGAATTACGAGAACAATATGCCATAAATGTTTTAGGAAACTCATCTGGAATTTTCACAAAAGACGAATTTACTGAAATTAAAGCAGCATATCCATTTATCGTATCTGAAGCCGAAATAAAATAGGTATTTCATAGGTCAATATTAAGTGGTGCCACTTCTACTCTATTTTTTGTATTTTCACGATACTAACTAACTATCCTTAAAATGAAAAGCACAGTACTTTCTTTGTTTTTATGTATTACAATATTCTCTTGTAAAAATGAAATAAAACTAAAAGATGATGGCATGACAAATAATGACTCTTTAGCACTCATTGAACGCGCTCAAGGCATTCACAAACGCGTTATCACACTAGATACTCATTGCGATATTGATATTAAAAATTTCACAGATTCTATAAATTACACTCAGAATTTAGAATCACAAGTTAATTTACCAAAAATGAAAACCGGAGGATTGGATGTTGCTTGGTTTGTGGTCTATACAGGACAAGATACATTAACAGATGAAGGATTTAAAAACGCCTATGACAATGCCATGTCAAAATTTGATGCCATTCATAAGTTGGTCAATGAAATTGCACCTGATGAAATTGAAATGGCTACGACTTCTGACGATGTACGACGCATAGATAAATCTGGTAAAAAAGTCGCAATGATAGGAATTGAAAATGGTTTTCCCGTTGGAAATGACATTGCCAATGTTGAAAAATTTTATAATCTAGGAGCACGATATATGTCGCTTGCTCATAATGGACATAGTCAGCTAAGTGATAGTAATACTGGTGAAGAAGATGAAATTTGGTTACATAATGGTTTAAGTGATTTGGGAAAAGAAGTCATTTCGGAAATGAATCGATTAGGAATGATGATTGACGTCTCACATCCATCTAAGGAAGCTATGATACAAATGATTCAATTAAGTAAAGCACCAATTATTGCGTCTCATTCTGCAGCCAGAGCTTTATGTGATCACAGTAGAAATTTAGATGACGATCAACTCGAATTAATGAAACAAAATGGAGGTGTGATTCAAACCGTAGCATTTCAAACCTATTTGAATACAGAAAAAAATAATGCCAGAGAAAAAGCTATTAAATCTATAAGGGAAGCAGTAGCAGATTCGTTAGATACTAAATGGTATGATTGGAGTGAATTGAGTCAATTTGATAAAGCAGCTCAAGAAATATATTTTGAGAAACGTGCGACAATAAGGCGATTAGCAGATGAAAAGACCAACAAAATAAATGGATTTGCGGCGAAAGTTAATGTTCAAGATTTTGTTGATCATATCGATTATTTAGTTGAAAAAATTGGCCTTAAACATGTTGGTATTAGTAGTGATTTTGATGGTGGTGGTGGCGTCGATGGCTGGAGTGATGCGTCTGAAACATTTAATGTTACCTTAGAACTCGTACGTCGTGGTTATACTGAGGAGCAAATAGAAATGCTTTGGAGTGGCAATCTACTACGTGTTTTAGACGAGGTTGAAGCTGTAGCAAAATCGCTGCAGTAAAATATAACGTATCAGAAGTTAGATATAAAAAAGCCAGAAATAAAAATTATTTCTGGCTTTTGTTTTCTAATTAGTAAGAGATTAATTATCAATTAAACCCTGACCTTCAATCCATGGAGCTCCAGCTTGTTTTAACTCTTTTTCAATAACGGTCATCGCGTTTTTTATAATAACTGAGAGTTTTGACTTTATTGTTTTCAACTGATTTTTAGCCCTATTTACTGCTGCTATATGATTTCCAGTTGGACCATATGTACTTTGTGAAGCAGCAATTCCAATAAAATCTCCATCAAACGGTGTTGGATTTGAGCGTTCACCAATTTCTCCTTTGGTTTTATCTCCGTTTAATTCTTTATCAATAGCTAGTAATTGGATTCTGGTTTGGGATATTTTATTTAAAAGTTCATTTGATAGATGAACTGATTTATCCGCAGCCCTCTTCATAGCATCAATTTTCAAAAGCTGTTTTGACAATGTCATTGCAGTTGCATTGAGATCTTCTTGGAATAACTGATGCATTTCAATAAAGGACTTAATTTCATTATGAGACACTCCTTTTAATGTTCCTTCCTTAAGAGGAATAACTTCAAAGTTTTGCGGCGTTGAAATATTTGTAATTATGCCATCAACCTTTTTAGTTAAAGTTACAGTATAACCACCTGGAGTTGCTAATACCGTATTATCAGACCAAGGATCTATAATAGTAACTGGAATTAATTTTTCGCCAGTACGATCAGGATAACTTAAATCCCAGTTTACTCTATTAAACCCTTTTTTATTATGACCAATAACTTTATTTATAACCTTGTCATTTGAATCTTTTATAATAAGAATTAGCTGTGGTTCTTCCTGTTGTGTTTCTTTTTCTAAAGAGTTCCAGCCAGGAAACTTGATAGCAGAATTTTGTTTAACCAATTTTTTCTCGTTTTCTTGTCGTTCAGATTTAATCGATTTTAATTTTTCGGGAAGGAAATAAGTGAAAACAGCACCAAATGGAGGGTTTTCTGCCGCATATCGCGCATTACCTTGCCCATATATTTCCTCCTTTTCTACATACCAATAAGCAGGTTTTACTTTAAATAAAGTCACTTCAGGTTTTGACGACGTATGTTCAAAATTTCTCAATGCACTTATATCATCCAATACATAAAATCCACGACCAAAAGAAGCAGCAACAAGGTCATCTTCTCTACGCTGAATGGTAATATCTCGAATTGATATTGTAGGTAATCCTCCAGTTAATTTTATCCAATTCTGGCCTCCATTAGCTGTAAAATAAACGCCGAATTCTGTAGCAGCGAAAAGAAGATTTTTTTTCTTATGATCTTGAACAAGGCGCCAAGTAATCAATGTATTAGGTAAATCTCCATTTATAGAAGTCCATGTTTTACCTTTATTAGTACTTTTAATAAGATATGGTTTATAATCCCCATATTTATGATTATCTAAAGCCGCATACACTATCGCAGCATCGAAAAGATCTGCTCTTAAGTCATTCACAAAAGCTGTTGAAGGCACACCTTTTATAGATCCCACTTCAATTTTTGACCATGTTACACCACCATTTTCAGTTACTTGAATAATACCATCATCTGTACCTGCATATAGCAAACCTTCTTGTTTTGGTGATTCTGCTAACGACGTAATTGTATTGTAATTAGACATAGCTCCTACATCCCAAGCATTGTCCCAACTTTGTTGTTTGCCCATCATTGGAATCTCAATACGATTTTGATTTCGACTCAAATCTTTAGATATAGGGATCCATTCATCACCTCTGTTTTCTGATTTCCAGACACGTTGTGACGCAAAATATAAACGTGTTGGATTATGAGGACTGACTAAAATGGGTGCATCCCAATTAAACCGTTCATAAGGATCTCCCTCTCCAGGTTGTGGCTGAATAAATAATGTTTCGCCTGTTGTTTGATCAATTCTAAACAACCATCCCTGCTGATATTCGCCATAAGTAATATTTGGGTTACCAGGTTCCACTGCTGATTGGTGACCATCTGCACCTAATGTTATCCACCAATCTGCATTTGTAATACCTGCAGAACTGATAGTTCTTGAAGGACCTCCATGAGATCCATTATCCTGAGTACCACCATAAATATTATAAAATGGAGTAGAATCATCAACGGCAACTTTATAATATTGCGTAAGTGGTAAATTACTAATAAAACGCCAGCTTTTAGTTAAATCAAAAGTTTCATAAAGTCCTCCATCAGTACCAAAGAGCAAATAATTAGGGTCAGATTTTTTAAATGCTAATGCATGACTATCCACATGCTTTTTATCTTCATTCATGGGTTTAAATGTTTTACCATGATCGTTAGATTCTTGAACGTAGTTACTCATTAAATACAATTTTCCTTCTTGATGAGGAGATGCGTATAATTCTTGGTAATAATGTGGCCCTGTTCCACCTGAAACGGCATCAGATTGTTTTCCCCAAGAAACACCATTATTTTTTGACATAAACAAGCCTCCTTGCTTGCGATCTAATTCGATAGCGGCATAGATGACGTTTGAATTAAATGGAGACATGGCTAATCCTATTTTTCCTAAATTTGATTTAGGTATTCCATCAGTAAGTTCTGTCCATGTATCTCCACCATTTATGCTTTTATGTATACCAGAGCCAGGACCACCACCTAAATAAGCAGCAACACTTCTTTGTCGTTGCCAAGTTGCAGCATACAACACATCACTGTTTGAAGGATCAATCAGTAAATCGGTAGCTCCAATCCAATTTTCGTCACCTAAAGTACGATTCCAGTTTTCTCCTCCATCAATTGTCTTATAAACACCTCTTTCTCCTCCCTTACTCCAGAGTGGACCTTGAGAAGCAACCCAAATAATATTAGAATTCTCAGGATGAACAATTATTTTCGATAAATGTTCTGAACTTTTTAATCCCATATTCTTCCAGGTCTGACCATTATCATGACTCACATAAATACCATCACCAAAACCCACATGGCGTCCTCCTACATTTTCTCCGGTTCCAACCCAAATGGTATTTGGGTGATTAGAATCAATTGTAATACATCCAATTGAATATGTAGCTTGCTTATCGAAAATTGGCTTCCACGTTGTTCCAGCATTAGAAGTTTTCCAAACACCTCCAGAACCGACCGCTACGTACCAAATGTTTTGATTTTCTGGATGTATCGCTATATCTGCTATTCTACCTGACGTGAGTGATGGACCAAGGCTTCTAAACTTTAATCCATTATATATGCTGTCTTTCGATTGTTGTCCATAACTTAGCATTAGTACTCCTATCATGCAAAGCCAAAGGAGTGCTGAATTGAAAATATTCTTCATTTAAATAAATTTAAAACTCTATAAGAGAAAGATTAGTAAACAGCAAGTTACTATAATTTTCTAATTAAAAATATACAGATTTAGACAGAATTAGGAAGTAAAAAGGTTATAAAAATCGAATTAATATTCAAGCAATTCTTTTAAAGCGATTTCAAATTTACCTTTGGACAAATATTGATCTTCCAATTGATTTATAAATGGAATTGGTGTTTCCATACTTGCAACACGCTTTACAGGTGCATCTAAACTCTCAAAGCATTCCTCCATAATCATTGCAGAGATATCACTTGCAATTCCTCCAAATAAAGAGTCTTCTTGTAAAATGATGGCTCTTCCTGTCTTTTTCACAGAAGTAAATATTGCTTCTTTGTCCAATGGTTGAAGCGATCTTAAATCAATAAGATCAGCATTAATATCACTGTTTTTATCCAAAGTCTCAAGTGCCCAATGAACCCCTGCTCCATACGTAATAATAGTGACATCGTTACCTTCGGATAAAAGAGCCGCTTTACCAAATGGAATGGTGTAATAATCGGTAGGGACGTCCTGTCGAATAGTTCTGTATAATGCTTTGTGTTCAAAGAACAACACTGGGTTAGGATCATTAATAGCCGTTGCCAATAATCCTTTTGCATCAAGGGGGAATGCAGGGTAAATTACTTTTAATCCAGGTGTTTTAGTAAACCAAGCTTCATTAGTTTGTGAATGAAATGGTCCTGCGGCAATTCCTGCTCCACAGGGCATTCTTAAAACTACATCTGCATTTTGATTCCATCGATAATGTGATTTCGCCAAATAATTAACAACCGGATTAAATCCTGATGTTACAAAATCTGCAAATTGCATTTCAACCACACTTTTAATTCCGGCTATGGATAATCCCATTCCAGCCTCCACAATTGCGGATTCACAAATAGGTGTGTTTCTAACACGATGTTTCCCAAATTCTTTAGAAAAACCATCAGTAATTTTAAAAACACCGCCATATTCAGCGATATCCTGCCCCATAATCACGAGATCTTTATGTTTTTGCATTGATTGACGTAATCCTTCTGAAATAGCATCTACAAATCGAAGCTCTGCCTTTTTTTCTTTTGGCTCAACATGCTCATATTCATATGATTTATAAACGTCATTTAACTCGTCACTTGCACTAGAAACAATTGGATCTTCAGCATACGCCATTTTTAAATGTTCATTAATTTCATGAACAATTTCTTCCTTCATTTTTAGTTCCTGTTTCTCAGAGAGTATATTTTGATCTCTTAAAAAAGATTGATAATTGACAAGTGGATCCTTCAATGCCCAAGCATTCATTAAGTCCTTAGGAACATACTTAGTTCCACTAGCCTCCTCATGGCCTCGCATCCTAAACGTTTTAAATTCAATTAAGATTGGTCTTGGTCGCTTTCTAACACTTTCAGCCAGTTTCGAGACTTTATTATAAACTTCAATTATATTATTTCCATCAAGAATAAACGAATCAATACCATATCCTTTTCCACGATCGGCTATATCCTTACATCTATATTGCTCTTTTGTTGGTGTTGATAAGCCATACCCATTATTTTCAACACAAAATATTACTGGTAGTTGCCAAACCGATGCCACATTTAAGGCTTCATGAAAATCACCTTCACTTGTACCACCATCGCCTGTAAAAACAGCGGTAACTTGCTTTTTGTTTTTCAAAAGACTTGCTAAAGCAATTCCATCCGCTACACCAAGCTGCGGGCCTAAATGAGAAATCATTCCAACAATATTGAATTCTTGAGTTCCAAAATGAAAAGAGCGATCTCTTCCTTTTGTAAACCCATTTGCCTTTCCTTGCCATTGACTAAATAAACGATGCAATGGAATTTGTCTAGTGGTAAATACACCTAGATTTCTGTGCATAGGAAGTATATATTCTTCCTTACGAAGTGCCATAGTTACACCTATAGAAATTGCCTCTTGTCCAATTCCTGAAAACCATTTTGATATTTTCCCTTGTCTTAAAAGAATAAGCATCTTCTCCTCTATTAATCGAGGTTTGAGCATATTTTTATAAAGCTCTAATAGGGTTTTATTATCTAAATTTTTCTTATCGTAGGTTATATTACTCTTTGTAGAGTTCAACATAGTATTAGGATTACATTCAAAAATCAAATGTAAATAAAAATTGAATCACTTATCTCTAAAGTTACTTTTTTTTAAACACAGCAAATGGATATGAATTTTAGTTATGTTTTCGTTACTTTTGTACATTATAATTGATTTAAATACTCATTACAATGAATGCAATACCTAGTGTAAATCTTCAAGATTTTATTTCAGGGGATCCAATTAGAAAACAAAAATTTATAGATGAAATAGGACACGCTTATCAAGAAATTGGTTTTGTAGCCCTAAAAGGTCATTTTCTAAATGACGCATTGGTCGATAAATTATATAATGAAATTAAAAATTTCTTTTCATTACCCGTTGAAACGAAACGGAAATATGAAATTCCAGGTATTGGTGGGCAGCGTGGATATATCTCTTTTGGTAAAGAAAGTGCTAAAGGAAAGAAAGAAGGAGATTTAAAAGAGTTTTGGCATTTTGGTCAATATGTAGAAAACAATCCTACTTTAGAATCAGAATACCCTAAAAATGTGGAGATTGAAGAATCTGAAACTTTTAATCAAATTGGGAAAGAAACCTATAGAATGCTGGAAAAAACAGCAAGGTATGTACTTAGAGCATTGGCGTTACATCTCAATTTAGATGAAAATTATTTTGACAATTATATACATAATGGTAACTCAATTTTAAGACCTATACATTATCCTGCCATAAGTAAAGAGCCAAGAAATGCAGTTAGAGCTGCTGCACATGGTGATATAAATTTAATTACGCTTCTAATGGGTGCTCAAGGACGAGGATTACAAGTTCAAAATAACGATGGTAAATGGTTAGATGCAATTGCTGAATCGGATGAAATCATGATTAATGTTGGTGATATGCTTTCAAGACATACTAACAATAAATTGAAATCTACTATTCATCGCGTTATTAATCCTCCAAGAGAACTTTGGGGAACCTCTCGTTATTCTATTCCGTTTTTTATGCATCCTATTAGCGATATGAAACTTAATGTTTTGGAAAATTGTATTGACGAAAATAATCCTAAGCAGTATTCTGACATTACTGCTGGCGAATTTTTAAATGAACGATTAGTTGAATTAGGTTTAATCAATAAATAGGATTATTTATGGATTTAGCAGATCAACTTAAAAACTTATTTCCGGATCATGAATCCGAAAATCCTAATGAACCAAATGATTCTAAAAATGATTTATGGCTTCAAGATGAACCTATAATCTGTAAATATGAAAAGCGAAAAGGGAAACCTATTACTATACTAGAAGGTTATACAGGCGCTACTGAAGATTTTAAGAGCTTAGCTAAAGAACTTAAAACTAAATTGAGTGTTGGTGGCAGTTTTAAAGATGATAAGATCATTATTCAAGGAGATTATAGAGATAACATCATGCAGATTCTGAAAGACAAAGGATTTAATGTAAAACGTGTTGGTGGATAAATGACAGCCAATCCTTTGCATATTACTAACGGTACTAGCCTAACTGAATATCTAGGTCAATTAGATATTTGTAATTCACAAAACACCATTACTTGGCAAGAGACGCTTTGTGTTGGACCAACAGTTGAAAATTTAGATTCAAAAGAGTTTATAAAAACACGAAAAGCATTTTTTAAGTCATTTTATGATATTAAATTAAGTAGCAAAGAAATTACCAAAGAATTCAATAAATTAAATAACATCGAATCGTTTACAGAGGTAATCCTATGGTTTGAGTATGACTTATTTTGTCATATTAATATGGTTGCGGTGATAAGTTTACTTAAATGTAAAAAGGTTAATTTACCTATTTATTTAGTTTGTAGTGGTCGTGTTGAGGGTGAAAAAGGACTCAAAGGTTTATCTGAATTAAAACCAAAACAGTTGGCAGAACACTACCAGGAAAAGGTTAAGTTAACTCCTGAAGATATTGATTTAGCCAAACATGTTTGGCGCATTTACTGTGGTAAAGATCATAATTTATTACTACCACTAGTAGTAAAGGAATCTTCTTTTAAGTATCTCAACATCTGTTTAATAGCACATATCAAACGCTTTCCAGACACGCGAAGTGGCATAAGTACTTTAGAATATAATATCTTAACACTTATCAAAGAGAACAACATCACATCAAAGCGTCATTTATTGGGTTATGTATTACACTATCAAGGGTATTATGGTTATGGAGATTTACAACTTGAACGTGTAATAAATTTGTTATCATTATTTTATACTGAGGAAGAGAATCAATTAACGTTGAATAGAAAGGGGTATTTGGCCATAGAGCACCAACATAATTACCAAAAGGAAATGAATAACACCATCAAATATGGCGGTGTTAGTTGCTTAGATTATAAATTTGATAAGCATCAAAATAAACTAATTAAATCAGCTATTCATGCGCATTAAAGACTCAGAACTAATATTAAATCCAGATGGTAGTGTTTATCACCTTCATTTGAAACCTGAACACATTTCTAATGATATAATTTTTGTGGGCGATCAAGATCGTGTAGAGGAAATAACTCAGCATTTCGATACGATAGAATTTTCAATTCAAAAACGAGAATTCAAAACTCAAACCGGAACTTACAATGGAAAGCGAATAACAGTTATTTCCACTGGAATTGGCCCAGATAATATTGATATTGTTTTGAATGAATTGGATGCTTTAGTTAATATCGATTTAGAATCTAGGCAGCCAAAAGAAGAGCTGAGTCAATTAAATATAGTACGAATTGGCACATCTGGATCATTACATTCAGATATACCAGTGGATTCTATTTTAATGAGTACACATGCAATTGATTTAAATGGTATGCTTCATTTTTATCAAATTGAACACATTTGCCATCCAGAAATGGAAGAAGCCTTTATTGAACATACAAATTGGCATACTCATAAATCAAGACCTGTTATTATAAAAAATAATAAAACATTGGAGAAACGTTTTGATAGTGATGCTATATTTAAAGGTGTAACAGCAACAGCAGGTGGATTTTATGGGCCACAAGGACGCGTTTTAAGGTTGCCGCTTAAAGATTCAAATATGAATTCAAAAATAGATTCATTTATTCATAAGGATTTAAGAATTACGAACTTGGAAATGGAGACTTCAGTAATCTATGGCTTATCGAAATTGCTTGGCCATAAAGCCCTTTCACTCAATGCTATAATTGCAAATAGGGCTGATGGGACTTTCAGCAAAACGCCTAAAGACGTAATTCAATTATTGATTAAATATGCATTAGATAGAATATAAACCATGAAAACAATTAACATTGGCGGCGTACCAGAGCATTTTAATCTAGCTTGGTATTTAACATTAAAAAATGGCGAGTACAAAGAAGAAGGCATTAACCTGAGGTGGAAAGATTATTTTGGTGGAACTGGCGCAATGTGTAACGCTTTACGTGAAGGCGAAGTCGATATGGCTGTTATTCTAACTGAAGGCATAGTAAAAGATATTATTGATGGAAATCCTAGTAAAATTGTTCAAACATTTATACAATCTCCTTTAATTTGGGGAATTCATGTTGCCGCAAACTCAGCATATAAATCTATTAATGAATTAAAAGGTAAAAAAGCTGCTATAAGTCGCCATGGTTCGGGATCACATCTTATGGCTTTTATAAATGCAGAAAAGAATAGCTGGGATTTAGATAATGATTTAACTTTTGAAGTAATAAAAAATCTTGATGGAGCCGTAAAAAGTTTAAAAAAAGGTACAGCAGATTATTTTATGTGGGAAAAGTTCACAACAAAACCAATTGTTGATGAAGGTGTTTTTAGAAGAATTGGTAGCTGTCCTACGCCATGGCCATGTTTCGTGATTGCTGTGAGAAATGAGTTTTTAGATTCTAATGTAGAAGATGTGAAAACTATTTTGAATATTATTAATAATACAACTATTGAGTTTAAAGAAATCCCAAGTATAGACCAGACCATTTCTAATAGATATAATCAACGGTTGGAAGATGTTCAAGAATGGCTTTCACTAACAGAATGGGCACAAGACCTCATCAATGAAAACACATTAAACACAGTTCAAAATCAGCTTTTAGAATTAGAAATTATTCCTGAAAAAGTAGATTATAAAAAATTGGTCTTTAAACTATAAATTGAAACTTCGAGGTAGGGTTATTTTCAATTCACTTGTTTTATAAACAGAAAGCTTTTCAGTCTAATCCATTGAGAATAAGCTCTCTCATTATTAAGTTTTTAATTAAAACATAAATTTTAACAAAATTTTAATTATATTTGTTAATACCAAATCGTCAATTAAACTTGACACAAATAGAATGATATGATAATGACAATTACTCTAATTCTTTCTTCTTTAGTTATAATTAATTTTTTACTACTCATTTTTAGTTGTAACAAAACAGTTAAAAAACAAACTTCTGAAAAACCACATATAGTTAAAACACCAAAAATCACCAATCAATTGGCTCAGAGCCAGCTTGCTCCAATAGGAAGTTAGCTTTACTAAAGTGTTTATTTCCATACCAATACCCACGATTCGCACTTAATGGTGAAGGATGACCCGATACCAATAGACTATGTTTGGTACTATCAATTAATCGAGATTTCTTCTTAGCGAATCCTCCCCATAGCAAAAAGACAACATGTGCTTTATTGTTACTAATATATTTAATTACGGCATCTGTAAATGTTTCCCAGCCCATATTTTGATGACTCCCCGCTTTGTTTGCTTTTACTGTTAGGGTTGCATTTAAAAGAAAAACACCTTGTTTTGACCAGCGTTCTAAATTTCCGGATATCGGCTTAGGCTGTCCTAAATCTGATTCAATTTCCTTAAAAATATTAGTTAGTGAAGGTGGGTGTTTTTGAAGATCAGCAACTGAAAAACACATGCCATTTGCTTGCCCTAAACCATGATAAGGGTCTTGTCCTAAAATAACCACTTTTACATCATCGAATGCACACATTTCGAAGGCTGAAAATATTTGATAATCGGGCGGAAAACATAGTTGTGATTTATAATCTTCTTCAATTAGGGATTTAAGATTTTGAAAATAAGACTTTTGCGTTTCTTCTTTTAGTCTATTTTCCCACTCTTGAGGTAATTTAAATATCATTTTATCTCATAATAAATCATGTTGACTAAAATATGATAGATGTCATAAATTAGTAAGAGCAAATATAGTATATTCGTTTTCATAATTTAATACGTTATGCCAAAAGCTATTTTAGAAAGAGTAAAGAGTATTTTGAATACTCCTCTAAAGGATATAGAAACTGTGGATTCAATATCACATAAGGATTTTTATGATAATTACTTAAAAAAGAATAGACCTCTGAAAATGAATAAGATGATGAGTCATTGGAAGGCTACCGAATTATGGTCTCTTGATTATTTTGAGAAGATTGGCAAGGATAAAGAAACTTTTACTTACAAAGGCAATATCAGACAACAGGATACAAATTGGGAATTTGGAGCGTTTCAGGATTATTTAAATGAAATTCGTAATGCAGATACTTCCAAAACTGAGACTTATCTCGGAAATATGCCTATAGCTGAGATGTTCCCTGAATTACTTGATCATGTCGATTTTTCTCTAATTACGAAAAACGTAATTAGAAATTCAACATCTTTATGGATTGGTCCTCCAGGAACATTAACAGGCTGGCACACCGATAGATTAGCAAATAATATTTTAGCACTAATTCAAGGAAGGAAACTCGTCTTTTTAGTGAGTCCTAAAGAATCTAATAAAATGCATCCTAGCGAAAAGTATGAGCCAGGGTCTCGATTGAGTGGTGTGAATATGGAAGATTTGGATAATCAAGCCCATCCATTATTTAAAGATGCGAATGTTCAATTCGCAGTTATTAATCCAAATGAAATGTTATTTATCCCACAGACATGGTGGCATTGTGTTTATGGTTTAGATATTTCGATAAGTTCAAATAACTTTGCCTTTACGCCACTCGACAATATTAAAATGAAATCTATCGAATTTGCAAAACGAACGTTACATGAAGTTGGACTTTTTGGAAATAAAGACTGTGTGTGTCATTATTATGATGAACAAGGCAAACGACAAAAACGATAGATCTCATAGATTTTAATAAACATTGTAAAACTCAGTCTTTAATAATTACTTTTACGTCTTAATTTTATTAGACACGAGGTTTTAATGATACAAATTCATAATAAAACATTACAAGACATTGAATTTAATACTGTGTTGCAGCAAGTTGCTTCGCATTGTATTACCGATTTAGGCACAAAAAAAGCTGAAGAGATTATTCCTTTCTCCAATCGTGAAGATCTTCTACAAGAGCTTCAACTCACAAATGAATACCTATCTTCCTTTTTTAACGAAAACCGAATCCCAAATCATAGATTCGAACCCATTACTAAAGAACTAAAATACCTTCATATTGAGAATTCCATTTTAGACACATCCAGTTTTAAAAAAATTATTTCTATTTCATTGACTATCAATGCTATTATTTCTGCACTTAAAAAGTTTCATGAATATTACCCTAAACTAAATCAATTTGCAACAATTGAAGTCACCAAAGCCATCATTGATCAAGTAGATGCAATTATAGATCGTTTTGGAGATGTAAAGGATAACGCGTCCAATTCGTTATTTGAGCTTCGTCAATCAATAAATATTGTACGAGGTAAGATTAATCAAAGTTTCACTTCAGCCTTGAACTTATATAATACTCAAGATTATTTAGATGATATAAGAGAATCGGTAATTGAAAACAAAAGAGTATTAGCGGTGAAATCCATGTATAGACGCAAAGTAAAAGGCAGTATCATGGGAAGTAGTAAAACAGGACGTATTGTCTATATACAACCAGAAGCTACGTTTCAGCACGCTCGAGAATTAAATAATCTTGAGTTTGATGAACAAGAAGAAATCAATTCTATTTTAAAACAACTTACTGAATTTGTAAGACCATATTTAGGTTTGTTAGAACACTATCAAACATTCTTGATACAACTAGATGTTATTTATGCTAAGGCAAAGTATGCGCAGTCTATGAATGCTATCTTACCAGAAATCAACTCGGAAAAACAATATATTGTTAAAGATGCATATCATCCTCTACTCTATCTATCTAATAAAAATGATGACAAGCACACCTTTCCACAATCAATAACACTAAACCCTGGGCATCGAATAATTGTTGTTTCTGGTCCAAATGCTGGTGGTAAAAGTATCACATTAAAAACAGTTGGTCTTTTGCAAGTCATGCTTCAAAGTGGCTTATTAATTCCTGTTCATGAAAAAAGCTCAGTCTGTTTATTTGATCGAATAATTAGTGATATTGGTGATAATCAATCTATAGAAAACCATTTAAGTACATATAGCTATCGCTTAAAACAAATGAATTTCTTTCTTAAAAAATGCAATAAGAATACATTATTTTTAATTGATGAATTTGGAACTGGAAGTGACCCAGAGTTAGGTGGTGCCTTGGCTGAAACTTTTTTGGAAGAATTTTATCACCGAGAAGCTTTTGGCATAATCACCACACATTATTCAAATTTGAAGGTATTGGCAAACGAACTTCCTTTTATGCAAAATGCAAATATGATGTTCGACGAAAAGAGTTTGGAACCAATTTTCAAATTGGCCTTAGGTCAAGCAGGAAGTTCGTTTACATTTGAAGTAGCACAAAAAAACGGGATTCCATATAGCTTAATAAATAGAGCAAAAAAGAAAATTGAACGTGGAAAAGTTCGTTTTGATGCTACTATTGCAAAACTTCAGAAAGAGCGTTCAAAACTTGAGAAGACGGAACGTTCACTTAAAGTAAATGAGAGAAAAAAACAAAGTGAAGCTGAAAAGCTGGAAGAAATAAATGCGAAAATTCAGAAAAAATTAGAAAGTTATCAAGAGTTATATGACAGCAATCAACGTCTTATTTATTTAGGTCAAAAACTAAATGATTTATCTGAAAAATATTTTGATAATAAACAAAAACGCGAACTTATGGATGAACTATTTAAATTAGTTCAAATAGAAAATTCCAAACGAAAAAAGGTCTCTGCTAAACAAAAAAAAGTTATCAAGACAAAAGCTACTCAAGTCAAAAAGGAAGCAGAAAAGAAAGTTGAAGTTATTCGAAAAAAGAAAAAAGCAGCGAAAATAAAACAACCAAAAATTGAAAAGGTAAAACCAGTGTTAAAAGTTGGTGATCGTGTACGTATGCATGAGGGCAAAGCAATTGGAACCATTGATAATATCGAGAAAAACAAAGCTATAGTAAATTATGGTATTTTTACGACTAATATAAACGTTGATGTATTAGAATTAGTAGAATCTAAAAAATGAACAACTTACCAGAGCATAAACAACTTATATTATTTGATGGTGTTTGTAATCTTTGCAATTCCAGTATCAATTATATCATAAAGCATGATAAAAAGAATGTTTTTATGTTTGCGCCGTTACAAGGCAAAACAGGAAAAGAAGTAATCATTAATCATAAAATTGATACTTCAAAAACGGATTCCATTTTACTCTTTACTATAGAAAAAGGTGTCGTTATGAAATCATCTGCAGCCATTGCTATTGCAAGTAAATTAGGATTTCCAAGAAACTTACTCACCTTATTTTATATTATTCCGCCTTTTATAAGAAATTGGGTATATGACTACATCGCTAAAAACAGATATAAATGGTATGGCAAAAAAGATAAGTGCATGGTACCAACTCAAGAATTGAAGTCGAAATTCTTAGAATAAGAAAAGCCCTTTGAGAAGGGCTTTAATAATTAACAACTAACTAAAACTAATTTAACTCTAAAAATGAATATCCTTATAAATTGAGGGATATATAATAACATTGATTAATAGCATGTTATTTTGTTATTATAAATGTATATGAATCTTTAATTAAAGGATAAAATTATCGGTGTAGCTTAAGAAATAATTGGTGAAAATTATAAAAATGCAAAAAACACCTATTATCTGCACGTTTTTAAACGTCTGAATTATAGCGTTTTATCGAATTGATTTTGACTTAATGGATTAATGAATATAAAATCACTTTCCTAATTCAAACGACTTGTTTACTCAATGAAAAATCCATTTCACTCAAATCCCATTTTATTTAGACTTCTTCAAGTTTAAATTCACTTAAGCAATTTACTCATGGGTTTATAAAGTCTCAAAGCATCACATTACCAATTTGACCCCTTACTTCTGTTAGTGAGGATTGAATCAAATTCTAGTGGTATGAATTGTCTAGCATAACTTTAGTGTCAGTTAAACTGATAGGTATGTGTTTTGAGACTTTATTTTAAGTTGTTTAAATAAAATCGACCGTGAAACACCATGAAAATTTTCCTCAGCTTCAATTTCATGAATTTCAAATCTAAAGTAAGCTTTAGCCCAATTTTTAGCTTAATAAGCGCTTTAGATCGGCAAACATATGTCGTTCAATAGTATCATAATTTCCATCCGCAAGAAATAAAGCTTTTATATCCGCAAATAAAATATCTAGGTCACCTTTTGAATAATTATGCTGCTTAAGACCAGCCAATATCTTCTGTATACTTTGAAAATCATTGTCTTGTTGAAATTCCTTATTTATACTCTTGTACGTACTCTTATCGACTTTAGAGAGAATAAGTTCTTTCTCATCTTTATCTTCTGTAAAATCAGAATTTGCTGCAAACAATAAAACATAAGCTACAAGTTCTTCTTTTGTCCAATTTAAATTTTCCATATTATTATTCTGTTGTTAAACTTCCCCACTCTGTCCATGAACCATCATAAACGGAGCAATTATTATATCCAACTATATGCGCTCCTAAAGCTAAAACACAAGCTGTTATACCCGAGCCACAGGAAAATATCATAGGCTTTTCTATTGCTGCAAATTTATTAAATATTGCCTTTAATTCTTGATTATTTTTGAAACAATTACCTTCCAGTAATTCCATATAATGCAAATTGTAGGCATTTGGTATTTGTCCACTGCGTAAACCTGTTCTCGGCTCTGGTTCTAATCCTTTAAACCTATTATCTGAACGCGCATCAATTACTACGGAGTTTCCAGTTTCAATCTCGTCTTGAATATCCTTAAAAAACTTCATTAATTTACGATCGAGTACAGCCTTAAAATCTCCTGCATTAAATGTAATGTTATAATCCGTTTCAGTTTCAAAATTATTGACCTCCCATTCCGGCAGTCCACCATCTAAAACAACAACATTGTGATGACCAAATGCCTTGAAAAGCCACCATGCTCTTGGACTTGAATAGACTCCTTTGTCATCATATACAACAACAATAGACTCCTTATTAATCCCCAAAGCTCTTGCTTCTTTTTCAAACTGCTCTACCGATGAAAACGTATTTGGGAAAGCTCCACTTACATCGCTAAATTTTGTCTTTAAATCAAAATATCGTGCTGAAGGTATTTTTAAACTTCTTTTAGTTTCATTCTTAGAGTTCGTAACTTTTTTTATGCTCGCATCCAACACCACAAGATTTGGCAATTCTAAATTACCGTAAAGCCACTTTACTGAAACTGTCGGAGTTTTTATTTTAATCTTAGACATAAACTAAGCCTTTTTGATCGTTTTTCGCAATCGTGAACGTCTATCAAATGCCGAGAAAAACACATTAATAACACCATCTTTAATTGTAAGGTTTGCAGTAGAGCACATTGCTACGTCATATCCTTGTTTTTCACATTTCATAATTAGGACAAGACTTGTTTCATTTTCTGGTTCAATTGCTCTAGATGGATACATTATGAAACAAACATTCATATTTCTAAACTATGGTTGGTATCTATTTATAAAAATAAAACTTTATTTTACGTCTTCATAATTATCATCCCAGTTTTTAATGTTAGGCTCACCTAATTTGCCGACTGATTTTGCTACTAACATTGATACTGTTGCATCACCAGTTACATTAACAACTGTTCTACACATATCTAAGGGTCTATCTACGGCAAAAATCAAGGCTAATCCAATAGGTAACAATTCAGCTGGCAACCCTACAGATTCTAATACAATAACAAGCATAACCATTCCAGCTCCTGGAACAGCGGCACTTCCTATAGACGCCAATAATGCGGTAAGTACAATTGTAATTTGATCAGTAAATGTAAGCTCCAATCCTAAAGCTTGAAAGATAAATACAGCGGCTACAGCCTGGTACAAACTGGTACCATCCATATTAATTGTTGCTCCAACGGGTAAAACAAAACTAGAAACTTCCTTATCAACACCAATATGTTCTTCAACACGTTCCATAGTAACTGGTAGCGTTGCAGCACTACTACTAGTTGAAAAAGCTAATAACTGAGCAGGGCTTATTTGTTTTAAAAACCAGAATGGATTCTTTTTCGTGATGGTTGCAACTAAAATCGAATAAAATACAATCATTAATAATAGTCCTAATACAACTACTCCTGCATATTTCACCAAAGCCAAGAGTATATCTGGATCATCCGATGAAACAACAACATTTGCTAACAATGCAAAGACGGCGACAGGTGCTGTGAGCATTATGAGATCCACCATTTTTAGCACAACATCATTTAGCGAATCGAAAAGCTTTTTCAATGGTTTAGCCCGTTTTTCTCCAATAAGAAGCATTGAAATTCCTAAAAAGATGGAAAAGAAAATAACCTGTAACATTAATTTATTATTACTTAACGCTGAAAATGCATTATCAGGAACCATATCTTCCAAAAACTGTAATGGACCACTATCCATCTGCTTTGAAGCCTCTTGTATTTTCGCTTGAACACTACTGTTTTCTGAGTATGTTTGTGTAAGTTTTGTAATTGTCTCTTCTGAAACCCCATCACCTGGATTAATCACATTTACTAAAACTAAGCCTATTGAAATAGCAATAACGGTAGTTAGTATATAAATAATAATAGTACGAATACCAATACGTTTGAATTTAGAAATATTTTGAAGATCAGAAATACCTTTTATAAGAGACGCTAAAATCAATGGAATTGCTATTAACTTTAACAACTTCACGAATATAGTTCCTATCGGTTTTATCCAATCTGATGTAAACGCCTTACCTCCAAATTGAAGCATTGCAAAACCGAATACCAAACCAAGTAGCATTCCAATTAATATTTGCCAATGTAATGCGATTTTTTTCATATTTTGAGTTTATATTTTAGTTAGTTTATTTAAAAGGAAATAATCTGCTATAACTAGCGCAGCCATAGCCTCGACAATTGGAATTGCTCTTGGAACCACGCATGGATCATGACGACCTTTACCCTGCATTTCAACAATGTTTCCTGAATTGTCCAAAGCACTTTGTTTTTGAATAATAGTCGCAACAGGTTTAAATGCTACGCGGAAATAAATATCCATTCCATTACTAATACCTCCTTGAATTCCACCAGAGAGATTCGTTTTTGTGGTACCATCAGCATTAAACAAATCATTATGTTCACTTCCTAGCATTCGAGCTCCACAAAATCCACTTCCAATTTCAAATCCTTTAACCGCGTTAATTGATAGCATTGCCTTACCAAGTTCGGCATGAAGTTTATCAAAAACCGGTTCTCCAAGTCCTATAGGGACATTTTGTAACACACAGGTCACTGTACCACCAATAGTGTCTCCTTGTTTTTTAATGGTTTTTATTTTAGAAATCATTTGCTCAGCAACATCATCATCCGGACAACGAACTGCATTCGATTCGATGTTTGTAAAAACCAAATCCTGATAGGGTTTTTCAAGAAACAAGTCGCCAACTGAAGACGTATACGCATTAATTTTTATGGTGCTTATGAATTGTTTTGCAATTGCTCCCGCTACAACGCGACACGCAGTTTCCCTTGCCGAACTGCGGCCACCACCACGATAATCTCTAACACCATATTTCTTATCATAGGTATAATCAGCATGACTCGGTCGATACACGTCTTTGATATGAGAATAATCCTTAGATTTTTGATTCGCATTTTTAATTAAAAAACCAATAGGCGTTCCAGTAGTTTTACCTTCAAATATTCCAGATAAAAATTCGACAACATCTGGCTCTTTACGTTGGGTAACGATTTCTGACTGTCCTGGTTTTCTCCGATTTAGTTCGTTTTGAATGGCTTCAAAATCTAATTCTAATCCAGCTGGACAACCATCAATCACTCCTCCTATTGCTTCACCATGTGACTCCCCAAAAGTATTGAGTTTAAATATTTTTCCGAAGGTATTTCCCGCCATATAGTCATATTTTATGCTAATGTAAATTTATTATCACAGAAACAAAAATTATAATAGCGCATCTTTGAGTATTGTTATTGGATGTAAAGCTTCACGCTGAGTTCCATCTTTTATCTGATGTCTACAACTTGTTCCATTGGCCGAAATAAGGACCTCCTTTTTGGCGTTTCTTATAGCTGGAAATAAAGTTTGCTCTCCAATTTGCATACTTACATCATAATGCTCTTTTTCATACCCAAAACTTCCTGCCATTCCACAACAACCACTTGGAATAATAGTAACGTTATAATTTTCTGGTATATTAAGAACGGTAAAACTTGACTTTTGATTTGCCAAGGCCTTTTGATGACAATGTCCATGAAATTTTATTGATTTCTTATCTGAAGTGAACATTGATGATTTTATATGTCCTAATTCGTACTCTTTTTGAATAAATTCTTCAATCAAGAAAGTCTGCTTAGCAATAGATTTAGCCGAATTTATATCATCGGCTAATTTAAGATTCTCATCTTTAAATGTTAAAATAGCTGAAGGCTCTATTCCTAAAAGCGGAACATTTTCGGAAATCAATTCTTTTAACACCGAAACATTTTTATTAATCAAATCCTTAGCCTCTTCTAAAAATCCTTTAGATATAAAACTCCTACCGCTTTCTAAATTACTTATAACAAACACATTGTAACCTAAAGTCTCTAGCAAAACTTTAGCATCAATCGCTATGTCAGATTCGAGGTAATTTGTGAATTCATCAACAAACAAAACCACTTTACTTAGCGGATTCGCTGTAATCGTTTTACTGGTATTCAGCCATTCTGAATTTCCATTATATGCAGAAAAACTCGATGTTATTTTTGGCAAGCTTCTCCGTTTGTCAACTCCAAAAATTGTCTTAATAAAACTAGAGACTAGTTTACCTTGAAATAATGCATTATAAAACCTAGGCGCTTTTGATGCAATGCGATTAAATTTAGTAGATTTTGCGAAGAACTTATTTTTAAAAGAATACCCATTCTCCTTTTGATATTGATATTGAAACTCGGCTTTTAATGTCGCAACATCAACACTACTTGGACACTCACTAGAGCATGCCTTACAACTTAAACACAAATCAAAAACTGCATTCAATTCATTATGATCAAACTTATTCGTTTTATCAGATTGCGTTAAAAACTCCCGTAACGCATTTGCTCTTGCTCGTGTTGTATCTTTTTCATCTCGAGTTGCACGATAACTAGGACACATAGTTCCACCAAATTCAGGAAGCTTTCTGCAGTCTCCTGAGCCATTACATTTTTCGGCTTCACGTAAGATCCCTTCAGATGCAGAAAAATCTATTATAGTTTCAATAACTGGCTCCGATCTATCCATTTCATAGCGCAATGCTTCATTCATAGGGAATGCATTTACAATTTTGCCAGGATTAAAAATATTATGAGGATCGAAAGCTGTTTTAATTCGTTTAAGAATAGTATAGTTGGGGTCTCCAATCATAAGCGGAATAAACTCGGCTCTCACAATACCATCCCCATGTTCTCCACTCATCGATCCATGATATTTCTTCACTAATAAGGCAACTTCAGTTGTGATTTTTTTAAACAAGACAACATCTTCTTTTTTCTTTAAATTTAGAATGGGACGTAAATGTAACTCTCCAGCTCCTGCATGAGCATAATACACTGCATCTTGATTATGAGTCTTCATTAATGCTGTAAACTCTTTAATATAATTTGATAAGTCTGATAAGGCCACGGCAGTATCTTCTATGCAAGCAACGGCTTTCTTATCCCCAATCATATTGCCAAGTAGCCCTAATCCAGCTTTACGTAATTCCGTAGCTCTTGTAACAGTTTCACCCTTTAAAATGGGAAATGCATAACTCAATCCTCGATTCAATAACGTATCAACAAGTGCTTTGACTTGATTTTCAACATCCAACTCTGAAACACCATTTAGCTCACACATTAATATTGCTTCAGGCGCTCCCTCAATAAATTGACGATTAATTGATTGTGTTTTATTATGCTTCGTGAGATCCAAAATTGTTCGATCTAGCATTTCACAACTCTGCAAATTATGTTGCATAAGTTCTTCAACGGAATTCAGACACTTCTCAATACTTTCAAAATGAGCGGCAATCATTTGAGTATGTACTGGAGGCAGCTGGTCTAACTGGAGTGTTATTTGAGTTGTAAATGCCAATGTCCCTTCACTACCTGTCAATAATTCACACATATTGAACGGCTCCGTATTTTCAGAGAACACCTCGGATTTAATTAATTCATCTATGGCATACCCTGTATTTCTGCGATGGATTTCAGGTTTAGGGAATTGTAATTTAATTTCATCCTGTACACTATCAGAATTCAACTCTTGATAAATTGCTTTATAAATCGACCCTTCAAACGTCTCAAGATTCATTTTTTGATTGAATTCGGATCTAATAATTGCCCCAAATATAGCATTACTTCCATCTGCCAAAATAGTTTCCAATTCTAAAACCTTATCACGCGTCACACCATATTGTATAGACGTTGTTCCTGACGAGTTATTACCTACCATACCACCAATCATACATCTGTTAGACGTTGATGTATTTGGTCCGAAAAACAGCCCAAATGGTTTCAAATAGTTATTAAGCTCATCTCTTACTACGCCAGGCTGTACGGTAACTGTTTTCGCTTTTTCATTAACATCTAGAATCTTAGTGAAATACTTCGAAACATCGACCACAATTCCTTTTCCTACACATTGACCAGCAAGTGAAGTTCCAGCAGTTCTTGGAATAAGAGATGTATTATGATCTCTTGCAAAGCGAATTATATTCTTTATATCTTCATTATGCTTGGGAAAAGCAACTGCTAAGGGTAACATTCTATAAACCGAAGCATCTGTGGCATAGAGCGTTTTCATTAATTTATCAAAATGAAGCTCTCCATCCATTTTATTTTTTAATTCTGCTAAGTACGTGTCGATGCCCATGTATTGATAAGTCTGTTTATAAAACTAAAAAAGAATTCGAATATAATTTTACTTTTGGCGTTATTTTTGTAAAAGTAACTCGAAATGGAATCATATGTCTTTATTATGTTATCGATCGTATATAATTAATAGTATAAAAATTAAATCTTATGAACAAATTATTTTTAGTAGCAATTGCATGTATTGGTTTTACAAGTTTATCACAAGCACAGAGCATTTCTGATAACTCCATTGGTTTAAGACTAGGTGATAGTGATGGTTTTGGAGCCGAAATATCTTATCAACGTGCCTTAAAAGAAAACAATCGTTTGGAACTTGATTTAGGCTGGAGAAGCGGAAACAACTATGATGGTTTTAAGCTCTCAGGATTATATCAATGGGTTTGGAATATTGATGGTAATTTCAATTGGTACGCAGGAGCTGGTGGTGGATTTGGCTCATATAGCTTTGATGATAATGCTTTTGATGATGAAACATTTTTTTTCGCAGCAGGAGACATTGGGATTGAATATGATTTTGACATCCCATTATTAATTTCTTTAGACTTTAGACCAGAACTAGGTTTTGGTGACTTCAGAAACGATGTTGATTTTGATATCGCTTTGGGAATTAGATATCAATTCTAATTTTTAGAATAAATTTATAATAATGCCACCTTAATTAAGGTGGCATTTTATTTTAAACGGTGTTGTAACTTTATCTTAAAATCTTGAAACATAGAATGGAATGTGGAAAGAACAACTTAAATTTTATGATGGCCTTATCGATCAATGCCCAAACTTTGAATGCAAGGGCAAAAAAATGATTTATACATCTGCCAATGGCTATATGTTTTCACTTCTCAATAAAGTAGGTGAAATAGGAATTAGATTGCCTAAAACCATTGGACAACAGTTTATGAAGGATTATAATACAGGACCTTATAAATCTTATGGCGCGGTAATGAAAGATTATGTCTTGATTCCCTCGAATTTATATACCAACACAAAATTACTGATAGACTGTTTGAACGAAAGCTATACTTATGTGATGACTTTGCCTACAAAGTAATACAAACTACAGCACCAAGCACTTCTTAAGTGTGTCTTCATAAATTTTCTCATACTGAGGAACAATTTGATGAATGTCAAATTTTTCAGATTCTAACTTGGCATTCGTTTTAAATTGCTCTAAACGTTCTGAATTGCTCAGAATATAAATGGCATTTTTAGACATGTCTTCTACATCATTCACGTTACTTAAATACCCTGAAACACCTTGGACATTAACTTCTGGAATTCCACCCGTGTTACTTGAGATCACAGGTACTCCTGAAACCATGGCTTCTAATGCTGCCAATCCGAAACTCTCAGTAACTGAAGGCAATAAGAACAAATCACTGAAACACAAGATTTTGTTGATTTCATTGCTATTTCCAAAGAAAATAACTTTATCACTTATACCCAATTCTTCGCATAATCGTTCCGCAGGTTCACGTTCTGGACCTTCACCTACCATCATTAATTTCGCAGGCATTTCTTTTTGAATATTGTAAAACACTTTAATAACATCAGGGATTTGTTTGACTTCTCTAAAATTACTAATATGGGTTATAATTTTCTCATCGTCATTCGCCATTATCGCTCGCTGGCAATCGGTAAAATCATGCTTGTGTTTTTCAGCATCAATAAAATTAGGAACAACTTCGATGTCGTTTTTAATATCAAATAATCGCAAAGTATCGTCTTTTAAACTCTGGGATACCGAGGTAACGGCATCCGATTTATTAATACTAAAAGTAACCGCTGTTTTATAAAACGGATGACTTCCGACCAAGGTTATATCGGTACCGTGAAGTGTGGTTACAATTGGCAAATAAATACCTTCTTCTTTCAGCATCTTTTTCGCCATATATCCAGCATAAGCATGAGGGATTGCGTAATGCACGTGAAGTACTTCAATTTGATGTAATTTCACCATATCAACCAATTTGCTTGATAAAGCCAATTCATATGGTTGATAATGAAACAATGGATATTCTGGTACATTTACTTCATGATAATGCACATTATTACTTAGAAGTTCTAAACGCACAGGTTGGCTATATGTAATAAAATGTATTTCATGACCACGTTTAGAAAGTTCAATTCCTAATTCTGTAGCCACAACGCCACTTCCTCCAAATGTTGGGTAACAAACAATTCCTATTTTCATGTGTTTTATCTATAGTTTTTAATAGTCACATGCTGTTCGCAATTAATCATTCTTTTAGATAACATACTTTTTAACATGCTCGTTTCATATTATTCAATTATCGCTTCATAAATTAAGCGCTGTATTTCTGTTCTTATATTTTCTCTTAATAACAAATTCTTTCCTGCTTTAGGGTATGTTCTATTCGCTAAAAATATATACACAATTTCTTCTTCAGGATCCGCCCATGCATATGTTCCAGTGAAACCTGAATGCCCAAAGCTCGTCATAGAGATGCAACCGCAAGTTGGCCCTGTATCGCCTAATTGAGGTTTATCAAAACCAATCCCACGCCTATTGTCTTTATGGCAATAATAGCATTTATTAAATTTTTCAATAGTTTCGGATTTAAAATATCGTTTCCCTCCATAAAACCCTTTTTGCAAATACAGCTGCATTATTTTTGCAACATCATTGGCGTTACTAAAAATACCTGCATGTCCTCCAACGCCATTTTGCATGGCGGCTCCCATATCATGAACATAACCATGAATTTTCTGATACCTATAGTAGTCGTCAATTTCTGTAGGTACAATTTGTTTGTCACTGAATTTTGGTGATGGATTATATGTTGTATAGTTAGCTCCCAAGGATTGATAAAAATGTTCCTGCACTAATTCATTTAAAGGTTTGTCGTAATAATCTTCAATATATTTCTTTAAAATATAATAAGGCATATCACTATAGCGATATCTCAATCTTGTAAGCAGGTCGCTTTCCTTAATTATCTCTTGGATAGAATCTGGATAATCATATCTTAAATACACTTCATCAGCGACTTTAATAGGATATTTTGGACTCGATTTTTTGCGATAATATTTTGCGTCTGGTTTTTTTGTAACTGAATCTAATGTGGCAGCATAAAAGGGAATCCATGGTTTTAACCTTGCATAATGCGACAGCATCTGCTTAATAGTTACGTCTTCTTTATTGGATTCTTTATATTCCGGAAGGATTTTCGATAGTTTCGTATTTAATGACAGTACTTTTTTCTCTTCAAGTTCCATCAATAATGGTAATGTTGCTAATATTTTAGTTAAAGAAGCAACGTCATACATGTCATTATGTTTTACGAGTTCTTTTCCTTGATACGTATGTTTTCCAAACGTTTTGTTATAAATTACTTTTCCTTTACGAGCTACTAATAATTGGATTCCAGGGGTCATTTTATTATTAACAGCATAGTTGGCTACTGAATCCAATCGCATTAATTTTTCTGAACTCATTCCAACACGTTCTGGCAAACCATAACTCAAATTAAGAATGGAATTATAAACAAATCCATCATTGACATTAAAATGTTCTCCCGTCGAAACAGGTAGTTTGCCTTTTGCTCCAATAGCACCAAAAATTAATTGAGCAGATTTTTGCTGGGCAATTTCACTATTTTGATAACTCACCACAACGCCTTCAATATTCTCTATAGAATGGAGGTCAATTAAAGCATAAGGGCGTGCAAAAACATCTAGAATCACTGTATTTGTTCTCGCAATCTCATAAAGCCATACCAATTCTTGATCTGTGAATTTATAGCCTTTCCAAGGATTAGTATTCGACTTATGAAACCCTACAACTACAGTGTTATAGTTTTGAAGCTTGGTGATTAATTGATCCAATTTTTCAGCCTTAACCTCATGAACTTTTGCGTATTTTTTTAATTCATCAAAGAATGTGGAACCTACATCATCACCCAATTTTACATAGGCTATTTTTTTAGTTTCTAAGTGACGTAATGGTAAAATTTCATTTTGATTACGAGTAACGGTAATCGCATTTTCTAATAGCTCTTCATACAGCGCATCATCTTCAATACGGTTTAAATCTTCAACCAAATTAGCTGTTCCGATAGGTGAATAATCATGTAGCCCAACTTTATATTTAGCCATTAGAATCTTTTTTACAGAATGCGCTAATCGTTCTTCAGTAACATCCTTTTTGTTATATGCTTCCGCAATTTTAGTTATTCCTTTAGGCACATCTTCAGAAATCAACAACACATCATTTCCAGCCATAAATGCTGCCAAATCAATATCTCCAGGATTACTGAAATTTGAAGCTCCTTTCATATTCAGCGCATCCGTAAAAATAAGTCCTTTAAATTGCAAACGCTCTTTTAGAATATCGGTTACAATATGTTTTGATAAGGACGAGGGGAATCCAGGACGAGATTCAAGGCTAGGCACATTGAGATGCGCAACCATAACACTAGACAATCCTTCTTTAATTAATTCTCGATACGGATATAATTCTATGGAATCAATACGTTTCTCATTAAAATTAATTGTTGGCAATGTTTTATGTGAATCACTATCAGTATCGCCATGACCTGGAAAATGTTTTGCATTTGCAAGAACTCCAGCCGCTTGCATTCCTTTCATAAATGCGAGCCCTTTAGCTGTTACATTGTCTCTATCTTCTCCAAAAGAGCGGTTTCCAATAATAGGATTTTTCGGATTGGTATTTATATCGACTACAGGAGCAAAATTAAAATGCACACCTAAACGCTTACAATGTTCGCCTATGTGGTAACCTGTTTTTTCAACTAAAGCATTGTCTCTTATTGCCCCTAATGTCATATTCCAAGGAAATGCATAGGTAGAGTCTAAACGCATACTTAATCCCCATTCTGCGTCCATTCCTACAAGCAACGGAACTTTGGACACTGCTTGCAATTCGTTATTTAATTTTGCTTGTCGTTTTGGTCCTCCCTTAGAATAAATTAATCCTCCAATTTTATGTTTTAGAATTAGATTAACAATACTTGCCTCTGTTTTTTTATCCTGATTAGAAAATACTTGAACCATGTATAATTGACCGACTTTCTCCTCCAGCGTCATGCTATTATAGATGCTATCAACCCACTTTTGTTGCGCAATATCATTATTTTGAGTTAATGGATTTTCACTTTGAGAATATCCCGATGTTGAAATAATTAGAGTAGAAATGAGGAAAAGGATATATCGCATAAATGACCAAGCTTTGTTTACATATATAGTAATGACTAAAAACTATGCCAAAATAGTGCTTTTAAGATGAAGATTATAAGACTTTAAGATAGATTTATAACCAAGGTAATTAACAATAATAAAGTTTACCTTTAATAATTAAACATAGGAGTTTTAAATCTTTACATTGAAGTAGTTCATTGCCATGAATCTTCTAAAAATAAGGTTGTTTTGTTATGGATCTAATTTAAGAAACGACTGTGCCAGCTTTCACTTGCTGGAACTTCCCAATTTTCTTTAAATTCAGCAATATTATTTACTAAATTATTGAAGACAATAGTATTTTTAGAAACGGCTTTATCTTTTGCCATCTTTTTAAAATCAACCAAAGTTTTATAGGCTATGAATTCACCTTGTTTATAGGATACGTTCATTTTGTCCATTAAGTCAACGGCATAGTCTTTCTCTAGTTGTTGAATAAAATGAACTGAAGCATCAATTGAACATCCTGTTGCGTTATTCAAGTCTTGATTTAGACCTATCACTATAAACCGCTTATACACAATGTCATAACTAGATTGCAAGTCGCTGCCATGAGCGGTCCAGTTCTCTATAAATATATCGAGCTTTCCTTTTATAGCTTCTATTTCCTTTTCGGTAAAGGAACGATTGGCTTGGTAAACCCAAACTCTTGAAGTATCTGGTAATGTGTTAAAGTCTACTAACATCAGTATTATTAATTATTTTTTATGAGCATTTTTATGAGCACGATAAGTAAGGTAGCCATTAAAACCACCAAAAACGATGACATAAGATACAAAGTTAAGAGCAGAAAATGTTGCGTTGTTATAATAGCTAAAACCTTCCAATAAAGAAGCAAAAACTAAACCCGAAACAATTCCTGCTAAAATAAATCTATTCTTAAGCATTTAGTGTCTATTTATATTCATTGTCCGTTTACAAATCTTGTGCTTGAACAATCATTTCAGCAATATCCATCACTTCAATTTCACTCTCCTTTTCTTTTACTTTAACACCATCTGTCATCATGGTATTACAAAATGGACATCCTGTAGCCACTATTTCTGGTTTAACTTCTAAGGCTTGTTCTGTACGTTCTACATTAATATCCTTATCTCCTTTTTCAGGTTCTTTAAACATTTGTGCACCTCCTGCTCCACAGCACAGACCATTTCGTTTACAATTTTTCATTTCAACTAATTCGGCTTCTAATTTCTGAATCAAATCTCTAGGAGCTTCATATACATTATTAGCACGACCTAAATAACAGGGATCATGAAATGTAATTCGTTTTCCTTTAAATTTTCCGCCTTCTACAGTTAGTCTTCCATCATCGAGTAAAGTCTTTAAAAACTGTGTATGATGCATGACTTCATACTTTCCTCCTAATTGTGGGTATTCGTTATTAATTGTATTGAAACAATGTGGACAAGCAGTTACTATTTTTTTTACTTCATAAGCATTAAGAACTTCGATATTAGTAACAGCCTGCATTTGAAACAAAAACTCATTTCCAGAGCGTTTAGCAGGATCTCCAGTACAACTTTCTTCGGTTCCAAGAACAGCGAATTCAACATTAGCTTTATTCAATAATTTCACAAAAGCTTTTGTTATTTTTTTTGCTCTATCATCAAAACTTCCAGCACAACCTACCCAAAAAAGGACTTCTGGTTGTTTGCCTTGTGCCATGAATTCTGCCATTGTGGGCACTTTTAGTAATTCGCTCATAATTTCTTGTTAATCGTGTTGACCATCATCAAAAACTTGAATGGTCACATTTTTATCTACTAAATCCGTAAACTTTCCTTTATAACGTGTTGCCTTCACCAAGTGGTTATCAATCCAATGGTAGTTACCTCCTCTAGGTTTTCCCATAAGTAAACTATGGTATTTAAAGCCGTGTTTATTAAGCCAAATCTCAGTGTTTTCACGATGTTCTTCAGTACGTGATGTAAAATAACATATTAAATGTCCTTCTTCATACCATTTATTACACATCTCTAAAGCATCTGGATACACTTCGGCAGTTAACATTCGTTCTGGTTCTTCATTCGGAATATCCTCACCAATAGTACCATCAATATCAATTAAATAGTTTTTCACGCCTTCAGGTAAAACTGGACTTATACGCTCACCACCTTCCACTTTTTCATGTAATAATTTGTCTGCGTCTTCTCTTTTCATTTATCGGATTTGTTTCTGATTTGTATTATGATTCATTTTTCCAATTTAGTCGGTCCATCTGGTTATAAGGCCAAGGTGCTCCGTTGTTTTCAATATTAGTCATCATATTATTGAGTTCTACGGGAGCAGCTGATTGTTCCATAACTAAATAACGTCTCATTTCAATTATAATAGATAAAGGGTCAATACTAACAGGACAAGCTTCAGTACAAGCATTACAAGATGTACATGCCCAAAGTTCTTCACGTGTTATGTAATCGTCTAATAGCTGTTTCCCATCATCTTTAAAATCTCCTTTATTGGCATCCATATTTTTTCCTACCTCTTCCAAACGATCGCGAGTATCCATCATAATTTTACGAGGAGAAAGTGCTTTTCCAGTTTGATTTGCAGGACATTCACTAGTACACCTACCACATTCGGTGCATGTATAGGCATTCAACAGGTTTACCCAACTCAAATCTTGTACATCACTTGCACCAAATTTAGCAGGCATAGGTGCGTCTTCGGCAGGAGCCGCAAAAGGATCTATATTTGGATCCATCATCATTTTCACTTCATTTGTAACTGCTTCCAAATTATTTAATTGACCCTTAGGGTTAATTTTCCCATAATAGGTATTTGGAAATGCCAACAGAATATGTAAATGTTTCGAGAAATATAAATAATTCAAAAATACTAGGATGCCTAAAATATGAATCCACCATGCGCCTCTTTCAATGAGATGAATTATATCTTCTGATAATCCACTAAACAATGGTGCGATATACTGGCTAATTACATTTCCTGAATTTAGATCTTGAAAATGAAGATCGGTAGCATTCATGATCAAAAATAAAGTCATAAGTACCATTTCAAAATACAGAATATAATTCGCATCGTTTTTTGGCCAGCTTGTCATTTCGTTTTTCCAAAAACGATTTAATTTAATAATGTTTCTTCTAATCCAAAATACAATGACCGAAATAAACACTAAAATCGCTAAGATTTCAAAAGCACCAATTAACACGCCATACAACGAACCGATAGATGAAAATATACGATGTGTACCAAGTAATCCATCTATAATTATTTCTAAGACTTCAATATTAATAACTACAAATCCAACATAAACAATTACATGGAGAAATCCTGCCACTGGACGACGTACCATTTTACTTTGCCCTAAGGCAATCAAAGTCATGTTTTTCCAACGTTGCGACTTATTATCGCAAACATCAACATCTTGCCCTAGCTTAATATTTCTGATTAGTTTTTTTACATTTTTTGCAAAGTATCCTATACCAACAATAAGCGCAATAGCAAAAAGTATATTTGGAATGTAATTCATGTTTAGCTGGTTTAAAATCTTCTAGTCTTTTTTCTTAATCTCATTACCATCAGCGTCATATTGTTTTGCCTTTTTTCCGAAGAGTGAAAAGTGAACATACCGTTTCGGATTTAACTTCATATCTTCTAAAAGCGCCTCCAATTGCTTTGACGCACCTTCAAGGTTATTATATAGACCCTCGTCTTTCAATAGCTTACCAATAGAGCCATCTCCATTTTCTATGCTTGCTAAAACAGAATCAAAATTAGCAATTGTTGATTGTAAATCTTTAATGGTTTTACTCAAATTAGCATTGGCCAGAGAATCCGTGACTTTCGATAAATTGGTCGTAATATTATCAACATTAGAAAGTGTATTATCTAATTTCTCCTTATTGTTTTCAACAATAGCATCAATTGATTTGGAGGTGTTTTTAAAAGTAGAAATAATATCGTTTAATCCAGAAATACTGGATTTAAGATTTGACTTCGTTTTATGGTCTAATACACTATTTAAATTAATCAATAAGGAATCTGCACTTACCATAACGGATTCAATTTTTTCTTGAAGCGGCGTTAGTTTTTGTTGCACTAAATCTGTTAATCCAGGTTTTGTTATAGATTCTAAGTAATCACCAGATTTTGCAGTTTCGGCATTATCAAATGCTGGAATAATAGCAATTGCCTTTCCGCCAATCAAGCCAGCTTCATATAATTCTGCCTTACTATTCTTAGAAAATTCGAAATCGTTATCTACCATCAATTTCACCAACAATTTCCCTGAGCCATCCCCTTTAAATGCGATGCTTTTTACCTTACCAACACTAAGTCCGTTGATTGTAATTGGAGTTGATGATGCTAATCCTTCTACATTATCATAAACTGTATAATAGGTTCTTGATGAATCTAACAGATTTTCGCCTTTTAAATAATTGAATAAATATATAAAAAGTACTATTCCTGAAATGACGAGTACTGCTGTTTTTACTTCTCTTGATATTTTCAAAGTGATTCTATTTGATTGCTTACAAAATTAGTAATAAATATATAAAGAATGTTTTTAATTAGAAGTTGTTTTAAGCGCCTCTTCAATGCTAATTTCGTTACCGTTTTTATAGGCCACTAAAAAACAATCTGAATACCCTTTTTCCTTTGCCTGTATTTGTAAACGTTTAATCTCAGTGAAATTTGAAGTGCTTCCATGATAATATTTATACAAGGCATTTACTTGTGCTCTAGAAATATCATCAAGGCCTTTAAAGTTATAAGGTCTTGGGGCTAATTTTCTTGAACTCGCCGCAATTTGCACTTTGAAAACAATATCGTTATAAATTTGTTCAAGTTCTTCATTCTCATTAAGCGCAACATTATCATAAATATTATCGCCAACATTTTGATCTAAATTCTTTTTATAGTTTAATATTGAATTAGCAATAGATTTCGCCATTTCAGCATTTCCTCTTTTTGAATTAAGATAATCGCCTTCCTTTTTATTCGTAATAAAACCCGTTTCAATTAATACACTAGGCATATACGTATTATGAAGCACCCAAAAACCAGCTTGTTTTACACCACGGCTTTTGCGTTTTAATTTTCCCTTGAAACTGGATTCAATAACTCTAGCAAGTTGAATACTTTGATTAATATACTCTTCCTGCATTAAAGTAAGACCAATTACGGACTCTGGCGAATTAGGATCGAAGCCTTCATAGTGTATTTCGTGATTTGCTTCTAGAAAGATTACCTCATTTTCTTGTTTGGCCACTTCAAAGTTACGCTGATCGGCATGAGGTCCTAAAACATAGGTCTCAGATCCATAAGCTTGAGAATTATGTGCGTTACAGTGAATAGATACAAATAAATCAGCATCTGCTTTATTTGCTATTTTGGCCCGCTCATGTAATTCTAAAAATTTATCAGTAGTTCGCGTATAGATGACTTTAATATTAGGATTAGCTTTTAATACTTTACCAACAGCCAAAACAAACTTTAACGCGATATCGCTTTCTTTATAGCCATGTTTAGTTGGTCTCCCTGGATCTTTCCCTCCATGACCCGCATCTAAGACTACAATAAATTTATCATTACCTTGCTGGTCTTGAGCTGAAGATGTTAAAGATATTGTTAATAATACGAATATGAATAATAAGTGCGTTTTCATGTGGTCTATGATATTGTTTTAAATCGGTCACATGTAACATCAACTTTAAATAACCTTTCTGAGGTGAAATTTTGATAAGGATGTTTCATAAGTGTTTTAACGGCTAATAAACTCGGTTTATTTTATTTTTAAATTTTAATTGAATTAATAAATTAATCACAAAAAAATATATGTAATTTTGGCTTTTCAAAAACCGAGCCATACTTTTACAAAAATACATTTAAAAGCATTGCGTACAAACATCTTTCAAATACTTTTTACCCTAAGTTTTACAGTGTTTATTAACACGTGTACTTATGCTCAAGACGTCCCAAAATCAAAGCCTGAACTTAAGTCTAAGATTGAAAGTGATACTACTAAAGTTTCTGTCGATTCTTTACTAGGAGCTCCAATAAATCTAAAAGAATCAGATTCTACACTTCAGGATAGCATTAAACAGAAACCTGGTTTTTTAACAGATATAGTCACCTATAAAGCAAAGGACTACGTCTCTTTTAATCAAAAAGAAAAAAAGATTTACCTCTATAATGAAGCTGAAGTCTACTATCAAGATATGGAGATTAAATCTGGTGTCATAGTAATTGACAATAGCACAGGTATTGTATATGCAGGACGTCTAAAAGATAGTTTGGGGAATTATGAGCAGGCACCTATATTTAAACAAGGAGAAAATCTCATTGATTCCGATTCTATAATTTTTAACACTAATAATAAAAAGGCTATTATTTTTAATTCCAAGACCGAACAATCTGGTGGTATTTTAAATCCTGAAATAACAAAAAAAGAGAATGATTCGGTTTTATTTGTGAGAAATGCAAAATTTACTACTTCTGAGGACATTGATGATCCAGAATACTATTTTTTAATCCGAAAGGGTAAAATTGTTCCTGGGAAGAAAATTGTTACTGGTGTAACAAACATGTTTATTTATGATGTTCCGACACCAATCGGATTGCCATTTGCATATTTTCCTTTATCTAAAAAACGGACGTCTGGAGTAATTTTCCCTTCCTTTGGAGAGCAAAATCAACGTGGTTACTTTCTACAAAATGGAGGCTATTATTTTGCGATAAGTGACTATGCCGATTTGGCTGTTCTCGGAGACTATTACACCAATGGTAGCTACGGGTTGCGTCTTCAATCTAGTTATGCCATGCGCTATAAATTCAGAGGAAACCTGAGCTTTAGATATGAAAATTTGATCAATGGAGAGCGTGGTTTTCCTGGATATGCAGTATCGTCAATTTATAATATTAGATGGTCACATTCACAAGATGCAAAAGCAAATCCCAATTCTAGATTTTCAGCTTCGGTCAATTTAGGGAGTAGCAAATATTATCAACAGTCGAGTAACCAATTAAACCAATCAAATTTTTTAAATAACACTTTGTCTTCTTCAGTGTCTTATTCTAAAACATTTCAAGGCGAACCTCAGGTGAATTTTGGTTTAACGGCTACACATTCTCAGAATACGAATACAGAGCAAATCAATATGACGCTTCCTACTTTTCAAGGAAGTGTTGGTAGAATTTTTCCTTTAGCTCCAAAAGTGGGTTCTAAAAAAGGAATTATTCAAAATATTAATCTTCAATATAGTGTAAGAGCTGAAAATAGGATCCAAACCAACGATTCTCTTTTCTTTAAAAAAGAGATGTTTGATGACGCCAAAATTGGAGCTCAACATAGCATCCCATTAAGCACAAATTTTAAAGTGTTTAAATATTTCAGTATGAGTGCAAGTGCCAATTTTGAAGAAAATTGGACCCTAAAGACAATCGATAAATCTTATGATTCAGTTTTGGATGAAGTTATTACCGATGAAATAAATGGATTTGATAGCTATAGAACTTATAATTTCAGCACAAGTCTTGGGACGACAGTTTACGGAATGTTTGACTTTAAAAAAGAAGGAAAAGATCCTAAAATTCAAGCAATTCGACATGTAATACGACCTTCTATAAGTTATAATATCAATCCTGCTTTTGATAAATATTACGATACTTATGAAGTTGTGAGTGCTGATGGATTAACGACTGATGACGTTGAATTCAGTAGATTTGAACAATCACTATTTGGTGCTCCAAATAAGAACTTCTCAAGTTCTATGGGGATTTCTTTAAGTAATAATTTTGAAGCTAAAGTTAGAGAGAAAGACTCAACTATAACTGAGCCTAAAAAGATTATTCTTTTAAATAATTTAAATTTTTCGACCTCATATAATTTTGCCGCTGATTCATTACAGTGGAGTCCTATGCGTGTTTCTGGAGGCACACAAATATTCGACAATAAAATGAATATTAATTTTGGTGCTACTTTAGATCCTTATGCTTTAGATAATAATAATCGTAAAATCAACACTTATAATATTGACAACGGTGGAAGTTTGTTTAGATTGACATCTGCAACTCTAAATATGAGTTATTCTCTTTCCAATACTAGTTTTTCTGGAAGAGATTCTGAAACGGATGAAGCAGCAAGAGAAGAATCGTTTAGAAGTGGTGGACGTGATGATGATTTATTCGGGAGGCCTCAAGATTTTGCTGATCAACGCTTAACAGATGAGGATTCAAAGAAAGATGAAAAACCATCAGAGTTATACAATTATGCGATACCATGGAGTTTAAAATTAGCATATGCAGTTAATTACTCCAATTCTGCACGACAAAATGAAATTGCATCGCATTCACTTATGTTTTCCGGAGATGTTGAAATATCACCACGTTGGACTGTCGGCGCTTCATCAGGTTATGATTTTAAAAACCAAGGGTTTACGTACACTCAATTACGCTTTGAACGTGATCTTTTAAGTTGGCGTATGAATTTTAGTTGGATTCCTTTTAGTGCACAAAGCTCATGGAACTTCTTCATTGGAATAAAATCTAGCTTATTAAAAGATTTAAAATACGATAAGCGTAAACAAAGTGATCAACAATTATAATTAATTAATCATGAAGACGATTATCAATACTTCTAAAGCACCAGCTCCTATAGGTCCTTATAACCAAGCTATTCTAAGTGGAAATACGTTATACTCATCTGGTCAAATTGCAATAAATCCTGAAACTGGTGAGTTAACCTTAGAGAATATAAAGGCAGAAACTAGGCAAGTGATGGAAAACCTGAAAGCTGTTCTTGAAGCTGCTGATATGTCTTTTGAGCATGTTATAAAAACATCTATTTTCATAAGTGACATGCATAACTTTTCACAAATTAATGAGGTTTACGCGCAGTATTTTGATGCCAACTCTGCTCCTGCTCGTGAAACTGTAGAAGTCGCCAATTTACCAAAGTTTGTCAATGTGGAGATAAGCATGATAGCGGTAAAATCTTAAAACTATCAATTAATGATTAGTGCTGTTAATAAATATTGACTACGCTTTTCATTTATATTCTTGAAAATATAACTTAACTTTGATAGTAACCCATAATTTTATTTAAATGCGAATAGAACATGATATCAAATTAGGTTTTAAAGACGTCATGATTAGGCCTAAACGCTCTACATTAAAAAGTAGATCTCAAGTGAGCTTAGTTCGTGAATTTAATTTTCTAAATAGTAAAGAGAAGTGGAAAGGTGTTCCTGTTATGGCTGCAAACATGGACACTGTAGGCACATTCGAAATGGCGAAAAGCTTGGCTAAGCAGCAAATTTTCACTGCAATTCATAAACATTATTCCATTACTGAGTGGAACGTTTTTACTTCAGATGCTCCAGAAGGTATTGAAGATTATATTGCTATTAGTTCTGGAACAGGAAAAAACGATTCAGAAAAATTAGCTTCCATTTTTAGTTTCAATCCTCATTTAAAATTTATTTGTATCGATGTAGCAAATGGCTATTCAGAGCATTTTGTGAATTTTGTAAAACGTACGCGACAAGAATATCCAGATAAAGTTATTATTGCTGGAAATGTGGTAACAGGCGAAATGGTTGAAGAATTGCTACTTGCCGGTGCCGATATTGTAAAAGTTGGCATAGGACCAGGTAGTGTGTGTACGACGCGGATAAAAACCGGTGTAGGATATCCTCAGTTATCTGCAATTATTGAATGTGCTGATGCAGCTCACGGTTTGGGTGGGCAAATCATTAGTGATGGAGGTTGCGTTACTCCTGGTGACGTAGCTAAAGCGTTCGGTGCTGGCGCCGATTTTGTAATGCTAGGTGGAATGTTAGCTGGTCATGATGAAAGTGGTGGTGAATTAGTAGAACGCAATGGTGAACCGTTTAAGCAATTTTATGGTATGAGCTCAACAACAGCCATGGAAAAACATGTAGGCGGCGTAGCCGAATATAGAGCCAGTGAAGGCAAAGTTGTGGAAGTCCCTTATAGAGGTCAAGTGATAACTACAATTCAAGATATTTTAGGAGGATTACGAAGTACCTGTACTTATGTTGGTGCACAACGTTTAAAAGAATTAACTAAACGCACTACATTTATCAGAGTTGCTGAACAAGAAAACAGAATATATACCGAATAATCAAATCGGCTATAAGGCCTTTATCAACAATTCTGCAGTTGCTGGATTAGTTGCTAGAGGAACATCATGTACATCACATAAACGAAGCAGCATAAGAACATCCGGTTCATGAGGATGTTTTTCTAATGGATCTCTAAAAAATATCACCATCTGACATTTGCCTTCAGCTACACGAGCAGCTATTTGTGCATCACCACCAATAGGTCCAGACAATAAACAAAGCACTTTAAATCCGGCCTTTTTAACTTTTTCCCCAGTAGTTCCTGTTGATACCAATTGAATTTTACTTTGATGAAATATAGACTTGTGCTCATTTAAAAACTGAACCATTTCTGCTTTTTTTCCATCGTGAGCAATAATTGCTATTTCCATTATTTCAAGTTTTTTATATGAAATTGTGTTAATCCTTCAATTGGTCTTCTCGCAAAATTACCTACTTTGAAACCGAGTTCAGCTGCGACTACATGTATTTCATCTTGAGAAAAATATGCTATTGATCCAGCAAAATGAACTGTTGCAGAGTTCAGAACATTTTTATATTGCATAATCATCGTCTTAGTAAATAATCTTATGCCATCCTTAATTAATTCCTTAATGTAATCTGAGTCCTTATTTAAGAACATGAATTCAGCAAATGAAGCTAAATATGCATTTGGATTTGCTTGTTTATACAAGTTGTATTTGATATGATCGGCATCCAAATTGTATTTTTCAGCAAAAGAAATCTTAATATTTTCTGGCATCAAATTAAAATAGAAATCTCTAATAAGTTGCTTTCCAAAATAATTTCCAGAAGCATCATCCATTATAGAATACCCTAAAGAATCAACTTTTTGATGTAATTGTTGACCATCAAAATAACTACAATTGGAACCTGTACCTAAAATGCAAACTACAGCAGGTTCTGTATCATGATTTATGGTTGCACGAACTGCTGCCATAGTATCTTCTTGGACGTCGACCAAGGCACTTGTAAAAATGGATTCTAAAACACGTTTTAACTGAAGTCTAGGTTTTGGCGTTCCACAACCTGCGCCATAAAAGAAAACATGAGACACGTCACTTTTATACTTCATAAGAACTTTACTCTTTGAAATATTCTTGTGAAGCTTTTTCTTTTTAAGAATTGCAGGATTAAGCCCTTTCGTTCTTATTTTTTCCAAAAGCTGCTCTCCGTTCTCATCGACTGAAATCCAGTCACATTTTGTAGAACCACTATCGACAATTAATATCATAAACTAAACTTATAAAAATTCTAAAGACCTTGAATCTAAGTGATCATATCTCTTTATATTAAAAAACTAAATTCATTAAAGTGCGTGAATGTGCTCAGCCAATTCAACGAGTTTTGTCGAATACGCAAATTCATTGTCATACCAGGAAACAACCTTAAAAAATTTCGAATTTAATTCGATTGAAGCCCCAGCATCAAATACGCTTGTATGCGTATCACTCACGAAATCTTGCGATACAACAGCTTCATCAGTATAACCTAACACACCTTTCATATCACCTTCGGAGGCCTGCTTAAATACTTTCTTAATTTCATCTAAAGACGTTTCTGTTTTGGTCCTAAAAGTTAAATCAACAACTGAAACATTAGCTGTGGGAACTCTAAATGCCATACCCGTTAATTTACCATTCAATTTTGGAATAACTTTACCAACAGCCTTTGCTGCTCCAGTGGTAGTTGGAATTATGTTATTTATAGCCGAGCGTCCAATTCGATAATTCTTTTTTGATGGACCATCAACCGTTAATTGTGTTGCCGTTGCCGCATGAACTGTTGTCATCAATGCCTCTTCTATACCAAAATGATCATCTAATACTTTAGCCACAGGAGCCAAACAGTTAGTTGTACATGATGCATTTGATACAATAGTATCAGATGCTTTTACATCTTTATGATTCACTCCCATTACAAACATTGGAGCATCTTTACTGGGCGCCGAAATCACTACTTTTTTAGCGCCAGCTTCGATATGATAGTTTGCAGTCTCAAGTGTGGTAAAAATACCTGTGCAATCCGCAACGATATCAGTATTCACCTCATCCCATTTTAAGTTTCTAGGATCTCTTTCGGCAGTAACTCTTATGGTTTTTCCATTTACAACCAGTTGTCCTTCATTTACTTCTATTGTTCCATCGAATCTTCCATGAACTGAGTCATATTTCAATAAATATGCTAAATGTTCTACATCTAATAAATCATTTATTGCTACGACTTCGACATCTGGTCTTTTTAATGTTGCTCTAAATACTATTCTCCCGATTCTTCCGAATCCATTAATTCCCAATTTTAATTTTGACATATATTCTATTTTTAGGTGGTCATAATATCTGACACACGCAATAATTCTAAATTAATTTTTGATTGCCCTTTTATGGCTTGATCTAATGGCGTTAAGCTCATTTTATCATTTAGCAACCCTACCATGAATTTCGATTTACCATCTAATAAACTTTCAACGGCTTTAACACCCATTCTGCTAGCTAGAACACGATCGAAACAAGATGGAGAGCCACCTCTTTGCATATGCCCTAAAACGGACACTCTAACTTCATATTCGGTCATGTTTTGCTCTACATAATCTTTTAATTCGAAAACATTTTTTCCTATTTTATCACCTTCGGCTACAACGACTATACTAGACGATTTACCGGACTGCTTACTACGTCTTAACGATTCAAGCAAGCGGTCTAATCCTAAATTTTCCTCAGGAATTAATATTTCTTCTGCACCAGCGCCAACGCCTACATTTAAAGCAATATGGCCGACATCTCGTCCCATGACTTCAACAAAAAACAAGCGATTATGTGAACTAGCAGTATCTCTAATTTTATCAATTGCATCAACAACTGTATTGAGCGCAGTATCGAACCCTAATGTATATGAAGTACCAAATATATCATTGTCTATCGTTCCTGGAATACCAATTACAGGAATACCAAACTCTTGATTAAAAATCATAGCTCCAGTAAACGTTCCATCGCCTCCTATTGTAACCAAAGCATCAATTTGTGCTTCTTTAAGCACTTGATACGCTTTCATTCGCCCTTCTTTAGTTCTAAACTCTTTAGACCTGGCCGATTTTAAAACTGTACCTCCTTTGTTTATAATACCTTTAACACTTCTAGCATTCATAGACTTGAAATCGCCTTCTATCAGTCCTTCATAGCCGCGATAAATTCCAACACATTCGATCTTATGAAACGCGCAAGTTCTAACAACTGATCGAATTGCAGCATTCATTCCTGGAGCATCACCTCCAGAGGTCATTACACCAATTTTTTTTATGCTTTTGCTCATTAAATTATCATGTTTAGCGGAGTAAACTTAGTAAAGAAAATCTTATAAATACAAGGTTTTAAGATAAATTTGACCTTCGATAAAAACTAAAACGTTTTCGTAACATAAAGGGTTCAATTTAAACTACTAATTGTCTATTTATTGACCTTTAGTATCCGTTTTTTCTTTCACATTTATAAAATCTGGGAAGTTATCATCCTTTGTTTTTTGAAGACTGTCATTTTCTTTTTCAACGGTTTCCATTTTCTTTTTATTTTTTCCTGTAAAAATGATTCGAATTAATTCTTTAAACGTATCAAACTCTACATTATAAGACAGTCCCACACCTTGAGTATACCCTATCTCTTCACCAAAATTTCGAATACTATTTTCACGATTAAAAACTTTAGCTGTTAAAGTCCCTTCTTCATTTAATAATATATCAATTTGAACATCTCCTGCAATAACAGTTTCATTCACACCACCAATAGGAACTCCTACCTTTCCATTAATTAAAACACGATCGCTAATCTTGGTTTTAAGCGTGAGTCCCAATCTGTCATCAGTTTGATAATCTGGTGTTTGCTCACCAACTTGGTAATTAACTCCAAATTGCAATTTATCATTATCATTGGCAATAAGGCTATTAAAAAATCCATTCACTCTATCGGCAATAGTTCCATAAGCCTGTTGTCCCAAACTTAATTCACTGGCAAATGAGCCTGTAGCTAACAAATATAGAGCCTGATTTTCTCTACTTTCTTTTGATTCCAATCGGTAATCTAACTCGGATTTTATTGTAGAACTTACATTTGGAAATTCAAATGAAAAATCAGGTTCAGGTTGCTCAAGTTGGCCCGATAAATTGATACCTACTTCTATAGGAATACTTCTATTAATTGGGTTATCTAATAGAACGGATGGATTTGCCTCAGTTTTATAAATAGCTTTTAAATTAATTTGAGCTTTAAGCGGATCGCCTTCCCATTCTATTTTACCTCCAGGTTCTACTTCAAAATCCTTTTGAATTAAACCTCCGTAAGCGAAATTATAGGTGCCTCGAGTCACAGAAAAATCGCCCCACATATCAAATTTTCCATTGGTGTTAATTTGAAATAACAAGTTGCCATTCCCTGCTCCTTTTATTGTACTTCCAGAATTTCGATCAATAACAATTTCGATCTCTGCGAGCGGATTAACAATTAAATCAAATTGAAGTTCCAACCCATTGATTTCATTTTCATTTATTCTATCTCCATTAACACGTGCTTCTTTTTCTTCAGGAGTTAAAAAATGAATATATGTATTATCCCCATAACTTTCGAAATCATTTAGTGGCACTGTAAAGGATGTCCCCTTTGCTGTACTTCCATCTACAGCAATAACTAGCTGATCTGTCGGGCCTGTTATTTTTGCTTCTCCATTTACAAATGCAGTCCCATAATATAGTGCCTCTTCATTATCATCTGTATTTAAAACAAGAAATCTATTAGTATCGACTGTAAGTCCCAAGGACCAATCTGAAAAATTATTATGTCCAATAAAGCCATTCAGAGTCGCTTTAGAGAAGTATTCAGAATCGGTAAGTACAGCATTATTAAATATAAATTGCTGTCCTTTTAATTGTACCTCAGAGTCAAAATCAAAACTATAATCAACATTTAGGTACGGAATTGTAATACCTGCATTGTCCAAAAGAAGTTTACCTTCTATTTGTGGCTTTTTTAAATCACCTCGAACTATAGCATTCCCTGAAACGATTCCTCTAATATTGGTAATAACGCCCTCGCCAAATGGGTTTAGAGGATTAAGCAAAAATTCATCAAAATTAACATCTAAGTCAATATATGAATTTGTTTTACTAACATCTATATTTCCAATAGCTTCTAATGATTTAAGGTTGTCGTTTTCTAATAAGACATTAATATTGTAGCTTGTTAACGATTGATTTCCATTAATCTTTGCCATTAAATTTCCTAATTCATAACCATTAGCTTTGAAATCATTTATTGAAATATCCGAAGTTGGAAGGTAAATTCCGTTTTTTTGAACAAACTCTAATTTCCCATTGATGTTTCCTTCTAAACTCAAACTATCAATAGAAGGGGTTATTTTAACCAAATCGACATCTCTAAAATCTAAATTTATTTGTTTATTATCAGGACTAATCAAACCTGAAAGTTCCAATTCCTCTTCATCATGGCTCATAATAAGATGGTCAATACTAAATGTCTCTAAGCTTCTGTCGAAAATAATTTTGTTTAAATTGTTTTTGTCTTCATTAATAAGCCAATCATTGTCTTTAAGTTTTACATCAGATTTTCTGAAACCAACAACAGATTTATTATCGGCATTAATAGTATAAAACATATTCAATTTAAACTCATCATGATTCTTCTTACCGCCTTTAAACTCCGTTTTAATAAACAAGGTGTCTCTTATCGTAACATTAATTAAATTAAAATTTGAAGCACTATAATAATTAGTGTTTATGGAGTCAATTTGAACATAAGTATTAAACAAGGGATTACTATTATCGACAGTCAATTTTATATTATTGGCAAAATAATCGGTATACTTTATTTGTGGTGTATTGAACGTCAATCTAAATCCTTTTGCGTCTGATTCTACGCGACCTTTTATTGATGTATTAGATCCTAACTCTAACTCGGGTAAAAAGACTTCTGCAATTTTATTATAAATCTTAAATTCAAAATCAATAAATTGATTTGCTTCTATTTCAAAAGGTTTATAATTTGTATAAATACTTCCTAAAGCATTTTCTAATAATTTGGTAACATCCTTAAATTTAAATTCCCCTTCTAAGCGGCCTTCAATGATATCCGGAGAATTTACAATAATTTCTCTGATATCATCGATGAAATTAGATGCGATGGCAAAATCTTTAAAATAATAGTTACTATTTTGATTTTTGTAAGATGTGTTTTTAAATGTAATAGTTCCGAAGGCGTCATCTACATTATGGCCTTTCATATTAATTTTCACATTTCCTTTAAATTCTGAAATACTGTCTCTAGAGATAAAATTCAGTGCTTTTAAGTTCGCATACTCTACATTTGCCGTGAAATTATAGGCATTATCCTTCTCCCTAGAATAATCTATGAGTCCATCAAAATTAAGTTTTAGATTTTTATCATTACTATTTAATGCTCCGTTAAAGATATTATTGCCAAGTGTTCCAGAAATTTCAATATCTTCATAATTATACTCATTATAATTGATTGCATACACCTCACCTTTTACCTCAGTACTTAAATTATCAATAGTAAATCCTTTGCCATCTACATCCAAATTAAATGAAGTTGTTTTCAATTTAGGATCGTTTAAAAGTTGACCTAAATCAAAATTGTCAAAAACTACATTTCCTTTATAACTTGCATTGTCAATGTCATCAATATGATTCATTTTTAAATTAGAACTTAATACGCCTAATTCTGTAGACATATCTACATCGGCTTCAATAGTACTAGATGTTATATAAGAAGAACCTTTTATATTAAAATTTCCTAGTTTGGAAAAAACCGAAGGAATTGATTCCCCTAAAATATTTGGAAGGAGCGCTTTTAAATCGTAATAATTTGAAGATAATTTACGAAAATTCCCATCCAATGAAAATTTATTGTCAGCACTATTAAATAGATTTTCAAACTTAATATCTCCTATAATCCTGGTGTTTCTACTGGTGCTAATATTTAAATTGGTTGCCTGTAAATTATTTAGCGTTCCAGTTAAATCTGTATTTAATATTGCGCGTTGATCTTTACCAAATTCATTATATAATATATTTAGTTCATCCAATAAAACATCAGAATCTTTAAAATTAGCGGTTACTTTTACTTTGTCTTCAAAATCCTGTAAGTCCTCACGACTATAATCAAAACGGACATTCCCCGATAAATGCGACCCAGGCGTTTTAATATTTAGATTTTTAAAATTCATATGAGTCAGCGTATACTCGAAATCTGTTGTCATATTACTTACATTCAATCCTCTACTATCAACAAACGCGAGTGTATTTATACGAGCATTTACATCTGGCCCTTTAATTAAAAAATTTGTGGCATTTATATTTAAATCGTCAAATACTAGAATGTTCTCATGTTCTTTATTATAATCAATAAGTCTAAATTTGCTATCATAAATTGATACATCACTAGAAGACAAAATAAATCCACTCTTTTCTTTTCTGGGATTATCGTCATCAAAACGAGCGACGAAAATATCTAAATTTGTATCCTTTTCTCCTGAATAGGTTTTAATATTCAATGTTAGATCCATGACATCAATATCCCCAAAAATCAACTTTCCATTGTATAGATTTTTAAAACTAAGAATAGATGTATTAAGTTCTGCTATATTTATAAGTGTATCTTTCTTATAGTCTTCGATGTATATTTCTTTAAGTTCAACATCTCCATTAAATTGAAGTCCAATTTTTCCAATATTGATATTGGTACCAAAATCATCATTAATACGTTTGGTTGCTTTTTTGCCTAAATGAGTTTGAACAGCAGGAATAGAAAGTACCAACACCAAAATGATGAATAACAGCAAAAGAATTGCTAGAATTTTTGATACTATTTTTAAAAATTTTTTGATACGTATTAAAGTTATAACTTTGAACCCAAAATTAACAATTATTGTGCCTAAATTTTACTAATGGCTTCACAAAATATTTATATTCTAGCAATTGAGTCGTCATGTGATGATACGGCGGCTTCTGTGATGCTAAACGGAAAAATTTTAAGCAATGTTGTAGCAACCCAAAGTATCCATGAAGCCTATGGTGGCGTTGTTCCAGAATTGGCTTCAAGAGCCCATCAACAAAACATTGTGCCTGTTGTGGATCAAGCACTCACAAAAGCCAATGTAGACAAGAGTCAACTTTCTGCAATAGCTTTTACAAGAGGCCCAGGTTTAATGGGCTCGCTATTAGTTGGAACGTCTTTTGCTAAGTCTTTGGCTTACGGATTGAATATTCCACTAATTGACGTTAATCATATGCAAGCACATATATTAGCTCATTTTATTGACGAAGACGGTTTTGAAAAACCGGTTTTTCCTTTTTTAGGTATGACTATTTCCGGTGGACACACGCAAATTGTTAAGGTGAATCATTATTTTGATATGGAAGTTATTGGAGAAACTATTGATGATGCCGTTGGTGAAGCCTATGATAAAAGCGGTAAAATTCTCGGATTGGGATATCCAGCTGGACCAGAAATCGATAGACGTGCACAATTAGGAAATCCAAAAGCGTATAAGTTTACCAAGCCTAAAGTTAAAGGATTAAATTTTAGTTTTTCTGGATTTAAAACTGCGGTCTTATATTTTATTCAGAGGGAGCTTAAAGCCAATCCTAATTTTATAGAAGAAAACTTAAATGACATTTGTGCCTCCATTCAATATACAATTATTGGTATATTAATGGATAAATTAAAATTGGCAACGCAACAAACTGACATCAAACATATTGCAATTGGTGGAGGTGTTTCGGCAAATTCTGGAATACGACAAGCTCTAAAAAATGGTGAATCAAAATTTGGTTGGACAACTTATATCCCAAAATTTGAATTCACCACCGATAACGCTGCAATGATAGCAATTGTTGGGTATTTAAAATATTTAGAAGCTGATTATGCAGAACAAAATGTAATGGCTTCGGCGCGATTAAAGATTTAATTATGGCATTTAATCCTCAATTAGCAATTCGAATTAGAACTCAACTTGATTTATTCCCGGAAGCGATTATTGAAAAGCGTATGTTTGGCGGAGTATCATTTCTCTATAAAGGTAAAATGACTGTTGGTATTGTTAAAGAAGATTTGGCAGTTCGTATTGTATCCGACAAAATGGAAGTTGAATTAGCGAAAGCATCCGTTAGACCAATGGATTTTACAAAGCGTCGGATTCAAGAATTCGTCTATGTTTCTGCCAATGGTTTTAAAACAGAATCACAATTGTTGTATTATATTGAATTGGGTCTGGAGCATGCAAAAAGTAAGTTGTAAACAATCAATTCTTAAAAACTTAAATCACCTTCTGTTTATCATCTCAACTTTCCGTTTAAATTTGAAATCAAATCACTTAACACTTAACTATGAATAAATTTTTATTTTGCTGTATTGCGCTAAGTTTGAGCACTGCAGTTTCAGCTCAAAGAGATTTTGAGAAGCAACTTGATTCCATTCATACGGAGACCGACGCCTCAACATTTATCGACAATAATAAATCTATTAAAGGAAAGGTTATTGTTTTCAATAAAGAAAAGCATAATACGCGTTTAGCGAATGACTTGTTTAAATTACGATCTGGTGGTAAAAAAGTATATCGAACAGACATTGATAAAACCTATTATAAAGTTATTGACAAGATAAAAATTCCTTATTATAGAGTCAGCTATATATTTTTACATGGCAAAGAAAAGACTTCGGAAGAGATTACAAAAATGCAGCAGGATATAGTTAAAAAATATAAAGCAGGCTACAGTTTTGAGGCATTGGCAAAACGATATTCCATGGATACTAGTGCTAAACGTGGTGGCGACTTGGGATGGTTTACTAAAGGAGATATGCATGAAGATTTTGAAAGACCTATAATTGAAGGTCCTTATCATGTGAATGATCTCATAATAATTGACATCCCTTCACGAATGTGGCATTATGTAGTTTTGAAGACTTATGACACAAAAATGATTGAAGAAATTAAAGTATTAAAAGTGACTCAGCCAGTAAAATAATGCAACTCTTTTATAATCCGGAACTTACTGAATCAAGTAAACATATTACGTTTTCTCGTGAAGAGAGTAAACATGTACTGAAGGTACTTCGAAAATCTATTGGGGACACCTTATCTATTACCAATGGACATGGATGGCTTTTTACTGCTGAAATCAATTCTGCAGATATAAAGAAATGTTCAGCGACACTAATTTCTAAAACATTTCAAAAACAACGATCCTATAAAGTTCATTTGGCAGTTGCACCGACTAAAATGAATGATCGATATGAATGGTTTCTTGAAAAAGCCACTGAAATAGGAATTGATAGCATCACTCCAATATTCTGTGATCATAGTGAGCGTAAAGTAATAAAGACCGATCGCTTTGAAAGGATTTTGCAAACTGCAATGAAGCAATCCTTGAATTATTATTTACCTAAACTTAATAACGCGATTTCATTTAAGAGCTTCATTGATCAAACATTTGATGGTCAATTATTTATTGCACATTGTGAAACAACTGATAGAAAGTCTTTAAAACAACAACTCAAACCAAAAACGGACGTTTGGATATTAATTGGACCTGAAGGCGATTTTAGTGTTAAAGAAATTGCAATGGCCGTTAATAATAAGTTTATTCCTGTAACTTTGGGAGTCACGAGATTACGCACAGAAACAGCTGCAATTGTAGCTTGTCATTCTGTTGCTTTTACAAATGAATAACATGAAAAAAGTATTTATTATCATAATTAGTTTATTTACAGTGTTTACGTTTGCTCAAGATTTAGCCATTGTACAATACAAAGGTGGCGGCGATTGGTACAGTAATCCGACGGCATTACCAAATCTGATTGCTTATTGTAATGCAAATATCAATACTAAAATGAATGCCAAACCGCTGTCTGTAGAAGTAGGAAGCATAGATATTTTTCAATATCCACTACTCCATATGACCGGACACGGTAACGTTTTCTTTAGTGATGCTGATGCTGAAAATCTAAAAAATTATTTGATTTCTGGAGGGTTTTTACATATCGATGATAATTATGGAATGGAACCCTATGTAACGAAAGAATTGAAGAAGGTGTTCCCAAATGCTGAGCTTATAGAACTGCCAACTTCTCATGAAATATTCAGTATAGTATATAAATTTCCAGACGGCCTTCCAAAAATACACGAACATGATGGTAAGAAGCCACAGGCTTTTGGACTTTTCCATGAAGACAGATTGGTACTTCTATTTACTTTTGAAAGTGATTTAGGAGATGGCTGGGAAGATTCTGAGGTACACAATGATCCTGAAGACGTTAGAGAGAAAGCCCTAAAAATGGGCGCCAATATTATTAAGTATGCCTTTGAAAATTAGATATTCGATATGAATTCAAACACAACCAACCCTTTAAACTTTGAGCATTTTACAGTAAAAAAAAAGTCTTTTAGGATGAAGTCAATGGCTATAGTTTTTGTCTTAATCTTTACCTTTATTCCTCTATCGAGTATTGATAGTAATGTGTTTACTACGAATATTATGAATTTCAATTTTGAATATGGTTGTTTTGGTTGTTGGCCAATTGATCGTTATATTCCTTTCAGATTTTAAGATTTATTCATGCAACTCAACCATTATAATACAACTTTTAGACAACAACAATTTCCAATTACATTAGTTTGTGAAAATGTAAGCAATGCTCCAAATCTTGGGAGTTTATTTAGAACTGCTGATGCTTTTGGTGTTGAAAAACTTATTTTTTGTGGTCCAGATATACCATTGGGTCGTAAAATGACGAAAACATCCCGAGCAACGGAAAAAATAGTAGACTATGAAATAGCTGAATCTATTTTGGAAGTAATAACTCAACTTAAACAGTCAGATTATCAAATTATTGCCTTAGAAATTACGTCCACTAGTAAGCAAATTAGCGATTATGTGTTCTCAAAAGAAAAGCCAATTGCTTTAATTATTGGTGATGAAAATTATGGAGTCTCAGATTCCATTTTAGAAAAAACAGATCAAGTATTACATATCAATATGTTTGGTCAAAATAGTAGCATGAATGTTGTTCAGGCAACGACGGTTGCTTTGTATGAAATAACAAAACAACTTATGTAATGGATTTTATATCTTTATAACATGAATTCAAAAATCATTTCTAGTGGGATTTTAAGAGCTATTGGTATTCTACTAGGTGTCTTTATTCTTCTTTATTTCCTGTATAAAATTCAATCGGTAATCATCTATATTGCAATTGCTGCAGTGGTATCATTAATAGGTCGACCCATCATACTATTTTTAAGGAGACGGCTAAAATTTAATAACACCCTTGCCGTAATTGCAACCATGACGCTTTTAATTGGTTTGTTAATTGGGCTCATCGGACTCTTTATCCCATTAATAGTGGAACAAGGTCATAACTTATCGCTATTAAACATCGATCAATTACAAGTTAACATTGAAAACCTTTACAGTGAGATTGTGAGCTATTTCAATATTAATAAAATTGATGTAGAGCAATCGTTAAAAGAATCTAATTTACTTTCGAAAGTTGATTTTGCCCTTATTCCAAATTTTTTAAATGCTTTAATAAGTGGATTTGGAAGCTTTAGCATTGGGCTGTTTTCTGTAATATTTATTTCCTTTTTCTTTCTAAAAGACAGTAAATTATTTGAAGACGGAATCATGACTTTTGTGCCAGACACAAAAGAATCTCGATTGAAAAATTCATTCAATAAAATAAAGGATTTATTATCGAGATATTTTGTCGGTTTAATTTTTCAAATTTTAATTCTATTTATAATATACACCATTGTGTTGCTCATATTTGGCATCGATAATGCTATTGTAATTGCATTTTTGTGTGCGCTTTTAAATTTAATCCCTTATGTTGGACCATTAGTTAGTGGGTTTTTAATGATTTTACTAACCATGTCGAGCAATTTAGGGGATAGTTTTAGCGAGGTCATGTTACCTAAAACCATTTATGTTATGATTGGTTTTATTTTTGCTCAACTCGTCGATAATTTTTTCAGTCAGCCTATTATATTTTCAAAAAGTGTAAAGTCTCATCCATTAGAAATATTCCTAGTCATAGTAATTGCAGGATTGTTATTTGGAATCGTTGGGATGATTGTAGCTATACCTTCCTATACTGCTATAAAGGTTATTCTTAAAGAATTCTTATCTGAAAATAAAGTGGTACAAAAACTTACCAAAGATCTTTAATTGCTTGTGAACAGTCATGTTTTAGATACTGAAGTACAAGAGTTCATTAATTCACATATTGATGATGATATTGCGCAATTAATATTAAAAGGAAGTCCATTTGAATATATTCATATTAACGACCTAATTGAACAAATTGAGGCTAAAAAAAAGTGTAAATTAAAATTGCCTTTTTGGTACAATACAAACGGTATTTACTTTCCGAACAAACTCAATATTGAGCAAACCTCTTCTGAAATGGCGGCTCTCTTTAAATCTAAACTTATCAATGGCGAATCTATTATTGATCTCACTGGTGGATTCGGAGTTGACAGTTTCTACTTTTCAAACAGCTTTAAATCCGTAACGCATTGCGAAATTGATTTAAAATTATCGAATATCGTGAGTCATAATCTTCAAAAGCTTCCGAAGAAAAACATAACGGTTTTAAATGTTGATGGCATTAAATACTTAAAAGAAAAACCGATAAAATTTGATTGGATTTATGTAGATCCTTCAAGACGTCATAACACGAAAGGAAAAGTGTTTTTACTTAAGGATTGCCTGCCTAATATTCCAAAAGAAATAGATACACTTTGGGATAATACTGATAATATTATTATAAAAACATCACCTTTACTTGATATTTCGATAGGTATCGATGAATTAGATGATGTCAAAACAATTCACATTGTTGGTATAAATAATGAAGTCAAGGAATTATTATGGATTTTAGAAAAAGGATATACCGATGATATTCGGATTGAATCTGTTAATTTAAGAGCTGATAATCTTACTAAATTTTCATTTAATCTCAAGGATGAATCAATAGGAGATATTGAATATAAATTACCTCAGACTTATTTATACGAACCAAATGCCCCTACTTTAAAAGCAGGAGCATTTAATTCTATTTCACATCAATTAGGCATCGCGAAAATTCATAAACATTCACATTTATATACTAATGATGATTTAATAGATTTTCCAGGACGTCGATTTATAATAGATAACATGATACCATATCATAAAAAAACATTCAAAAAGGCTGGTATTTCAAAAGCTAATATTACAACGAGAAACTTTCCAGAAACTGTTCAGCAAATCCGTAATAAGTTTAGTATTAAAGATGGAGGTGATATTTACCTCTTCTTTACCACTAATTACTTAAATGAAAAAGTTGTACTAGTCTGTTCTAAAGTTGAATAGCCTGATCCGTATCCAATTGATTATTCTCATCAATCATTACTTCATAAACCATACAATTCCCCATATCGATTTCAATGGCTTTAATTGATGCAGATGTACTTACAACAAATGTTACCTCTCCACTTGTGAAAGATAAAACACTTGATTCAGCACCAGGCAAAACGCCGTAGTCATGAGTTATTAAAGTTCCTAAATGATTGAATACCTCGAAATTAGCATTTAATAAACTATTATTCGTCATTTTTGCTTGAGGATCCTGAGTAACACAAACGTCATCAACCTCTAAAGGTTCATTAATTTGAATAACATTATTGGATTCTGAATCTATATTGTTAACGGATTCAACCGAACAATTATAGCAGGTAGTAATAACTATTGCAAAAGCAATAGCTTTGGTTAAGTAGGTTTTCATTTGATTTGGGTTTAAATGAAATTAGACTACGAATATATATCAAATAGGTTGATACTCAAAGAAAATACTCGATAAAATGACATAATTTTCCGATAAAGCGCGTTTTTTCATAGGAAATATCGATGAAATACACAGTAAAATCAATAGTTTCAGCGGTTTAGCATAAATCTTAAAAAAAGTATCTAAAAACAAAAAAGTCTTACTATTTCTAGTAAGACTTTTTGTGAGCCCGACAGGATTCGAACCTGTGACCGCCTCCTTAGAAGGGAGGTGCTCTATCCAGCTGAGCTACGAGCCCGTAACTCTCAATTTGTCGGGGTGGCAGGATTCGAACCTGCGGCCTCCACGTCCCAAACGTGGCGCGATAACCGGGCTACGCTACACCCCGAATAGTTATCTAAATATTTAAGAAAATTGCGGAGAGACAGGGATTCGAACCCTGGGTACCTATTTCTAAGTACGACGATTTAGCAAACCGTTCCTTTCGGCCACTCAGGCACCTCTCCGTTTAATTTTTTTAAGAACTTTGCATTATGTCCCAAATGCGGATGCAAATGTAAGTCTTCATCTTAAACAACGCAAGTAATTTTTCAAACTTTTTATCTATTTTTTATTCTGGGTATTCTATCCTGAGATGGAATATATTTGCAAGCTTATTTTTAAGCACTTTTTTAATAGATTCTATTTCCTTGAATGTGATATCCGCATTTAAAAATTGCCCACTTTCCATTTGTTTCCCAATAATACTATCTACAAATTTATCAATTTTTGTCGATGATGGTTCCTTCAAACTTTTTGAGGCAGCCTCTACGCTATCACACATCATTAAAATTGATGTTTCCTTGCTAAAAGGCCTTGGCCCTTGATACCTAAAATCATTTTGATCTATAGAATCATCGAGCGTTTTTGCAGTAGAATAAAAATAGTACACTAAACTCGTACCATGATGGGTTCTGATAAAATCAATCACGCGATCTGGCAAATTATTCTTTTTAGCGATTTCAATGCCGTCAATGACATGATCAATGATTATTCTAGCACTTTCTTTAGATGAAAGTTCATCATGAGGGTTTATACCCGTAGACTGATTTTCTGTAAAATAAGTAGGGTTTTTCATTTTTCCAATATCATGATAAAGAGCTCCTACTCTAACTAGCATCGCATTTGCTCCAATTTCGTTTGCAGAAGCTTCAGCCAAATTTGCAACATTTAGAGAATGGTGAAACGTACCAGGTGCCTTATTTGACAATTCCTTTAGCAATTTGGTATTTGTATCTGAAAGCTCTAATAATGAAACATCAGACACTAATCCGAATAACTTCTCATATATATATATCAAAGGCTGTACAAATAATGTTGCTAAGCCACATAAAATAAATAAGCCAAACGTTTCTAATTTCAAGTTAATAATATTGCCTTCATGGATCACAAAAAATGCGAAGTAGGCAATTATATATATAAGCGTAATTTGACCTACCGAAATAAATAAATTTGCGCGTTTGTACAATTCGGATACGGTCAAAATAGTTACGACACCAGCAATAATTTGTAGAAACATATATTCATAACTATTCGGTACTATAAAACCTAAAAGTAAAACTGTTAAAACATGAGCAAACAGACCCAATCTTGCATCGAAAAACGCCTTAAGCACTAAGGGCATTACACATAAAGGTATCACATATACAAACTTTGAATTATAATTAATAACCAATGTTGTTAACAAGACCATTAGTGAAATATTAAAAAATATAAATGTCACTTTAGTATTGTCTAAAAACACTTCTTTCCTATACTTCCGTAAAAATAAAAGCAACATTAATAAAGTTAGCGCTACTAAAAGTCCATACGCTAAAATCACCCAAACATAGTTTGATGCACTCCACACTTGGCTTTCATATTCAGATTCAAGAGATTTTAGAATATCATATTTATTACCTTCTACTAATTCTCCTTTAGAAATTATTAATGTTTCTCTTTCTATACTTCCTCTGGTAGGTGAAATTCGACGAATTTCTTCCGACAAGGCGGTTTCAGTAATGGTCCTGTTTAAACTAAGATTTGGCCTAATGATATCAAAAAATAGAGATTTGAATGTGTTGCTGTAATCTGATAAATTATTATTATTTAAGGTTTGTTCGAGTTTTAAACTAAACACATCTACCTTAGTTAAATCAGCAAAAAGCACTGTTGCTTTCTGAGTTTGGTTTTCTAGAAGAACGCTTTTTTTATTTGGATCAAAATTATAATCTTCATCTAATACACCAAAATTATAAATTTGTTCTAATACGGTAGTTCCAACACCATAGAGTTTGGGATTCTCTGAAGTTATTGAATCTGAAAAAACCTGTTTAAATTTAATTGCATAATTATCTACAACAATTGACTTAATGTTTGAATCCAAATCAAAATAAATTGAGCTATTGCTTTCAATTGACGATTTTTCTTCTTCAATTTCAGCGGTTGATTTTTTGATAGCAAAATCAAATGGAGCATATAGATTTTCAGATTGCCAGGGCTTACCTTTGTCAAAGTTATATTTAAATTTTCCACTCTTAGGAAATAGATATACGATTAAAAAGGTCGTGGCAAAAAACAAAAGCACTTTATACAATAATGCATGATTGCGATACCATTTATTTACAAGTTCATTCATCAATCTCTATATAATTAGCCTTTCAAAAGTAAGAAAATTTATATCTAAATGTTGCTTTATAATCTTGTTTTCATCACAAACTATCTAAAAATTTGATTAATTTTGCAGCAATAAAAAATAAACATTCAAAAAATGAATAAAGAAGTCGTAATCGTATCCGCTGCTAGAACTCCAATTGGAAGTTTTTTAGGTTCATTATCAACAATTCCCGCGCCAAAACTTGGGGCAATTGCTATTAAAGGTGCTCTCGAAAAAATTAATCTTAATCCAGAAATGGTGCAAGAAGTTCTGATGGGTAATGTAGTTCAAGCTGGAACAGGTCAAGCGCCTGCAAGACAAGCTGCGATTTACGCTGGCATACCTAATACTGTGCCATGTACAACAATAAATAAAGTATGTGCTTCAGGAATGAAAGCAGTAATGCAAGGTGCTCAGGCTATTGCATTAGGAGATGCTGAAATAATAGTGGCTGGTGGAATGGAAAACATGAGTCTAATACCTCATTATTTACATACACGTACAGGGACAAAATTTGGTCCAACTTCCCTTGTTGATGGGATGCAAAAAGATGGACTTGTAGATGCATACGACCAAAACGCCATGGGTGTTAGTGCTGATGCTTGTGCTACAAAATATAATTTTTCCAGAGAAGAACAGGATGCATTTGCAATTCAATCATACAAAAGATCTGCAGCTGCTTGGGATTCTGGTAAATTTGACAATGAAGTGGTTCCCGTTGAAGTACCCCAAAGACGTGGAGATGCGTTAGTTGTCTCTAAAGATGAAGAATATTCCAATGTGAAGATGGAAAAAATTCCTGCATTGAGAGCTGCTTTTACAAAGGAAGGAACAGTAACAGCAGCGAATGCATCTACTATAAATGATGGTGCAGGTGCCGTAGTTTTAATGAGTAAAGAAAAAGCTGCTGAATTAGGATTAAAACCATTAGCTACAATAAAAAGTTATGCCGATGCTGCACATGAACCTGAATGGTTTACTACGGCACCTGCAAAGGCTTTACCAAAAGCCCTTGATAAAGCTGGAATTGCAATTAACGACGTTGACTTTTTTGAATTTAATGAAGCCTTTTCAGTTGTTGGTTTAGCCAATATGAAACTATTAGGACTTAATGATACTAATGTGAATGTAAATGGTGGAGCAGTTTCATTGGGTCATCCTTTAGGATGTTCAGGTGTTCGAATACTTATAACATTAATGAACGTTTTAGAGCAAAATAATGCTAAAACTGGAGCAGCGGCCATTTGCAATGGTGGTGGTGGTGCTTCTGCTATTGTTATTGAACGCAACTAAGCTTTATAAATGCAATACGGAATCTGTAACTTAAGCATTGTTCCTTTACGATTGGAGCCAACTGATACTAGTGAATTAGTTTCACAAGTTTTGTATGGTGAAATTTTTAAAGTAATTGAACGACGTAAATCTTGGAGCAGAATTCGCTTGGCCTTTGATAATTATGAAGGCTGGATTGATAACAAGCAATATCTTGAAATATCTGAAGAAAATTATAAGTCGTTAAAAAATGAAGCGCCAATTTTGTCTTCAGATCTCATAGAATATGTTCAAGATAATGAAACCAAACTTTTACCCATTGCTTTAGGTTCATCTCTAAATGGACTTGAGTTATTAGATCATAAATACGATGGCAATTGTATTGAAGGAATCTATGATAAATCACATCTTATAAAAACAGCATTGACCTTTTTAAATGCGCCTTACCTTTGGGGTGGAAAAACACCTTTTGGAATTGATTGCTCCGGATTTGTTCAAATGGTTTATAAACTTAATGGTTATAACCTTTTACGGGATGCATCTCAACAAGCAACTCAGGGTGAAGCATTAAGTTTTATTGAGGAAAGTCAGCCTGGTGATTTAGCATTTTTCGACAATAGTGAAGGTCAAATTATTCATGTAGGCATTCTTATGGAAGAGCATCATATAATTCATGCTCATGGTAAAGTAAGAATTGATCGTTTAGATCAATCGGGGATTTATAATCAAGAACGTAACTTACATACTCATAAATTACGAGTCATTAAGAAAATTATATAATAAAAAAAGCCACTTCAATGAAGTGGCTTTTTTTATTATATAATTACATTCTAATTTCCACTTTCAATAGCTTCAATTTTTGCTTTTATAACATTGAATTTTTCCGTTTCCTCTAGAGCACTATAAATGTTCATTAAGGTTTTTGCCGCTTGAAGATTCTTAGGCTTAAACTTTAAAGTAGATTCTAAAAATGGTATTGCTTCTCTGTATAACAATTTGCGTTCTTCCTTCAACTCATCATATCTTCTATTATCTGCATCAGAACTACCTAAAGAATTCATTTCTTCAATTATCTGTTGCTCTCCATCCAGTATTAACACTGCCATATTATTATGAGCATCTGCATAGCTTGGATCCAATGCAATTGCTTTTTCATAATATTTTCTGGCTACTTCCGGCTCACCTCCTTCAGCTGAAACAACGCCTAAATTATACTGTAATTCAGCATTATTTGGATCTTTAATGGTTGCCTCTTGGATTAGTCTTTTAAACTCATCCTTATTGCCCATTTTAATATGAACATTAGCCTCTGTCAATATTAGATCTAAATCATCAGGATTTTCCATTCTTGCGTCTTTCATCGCAGTAATGGCTTTTTCATTATCACCATTACTCACGTAAATCAACGCAATGTTTTTAATGATTTCTGCAGATTTAGAATCAGTCTTTGCATCTTTTGGTGCATTGTGCGTACCCGCTCTTACAGATAAATCTCGTAATTCTCTACTATCAAAATCCTCGCTTTGACCCAATTCTATATTATGAGCAGAATAAATTGTTTCATACCCTTTAAAACCTAAGTCTCTTAGCTCTTCATAGTAAGTCAAAGACGATTCAAATTCTTTAGCTGTTACTGCTGTTGATGCTGCGTAGTACAAATACAACGTGTCTTTTACAGACATGCGATAGGCCTTCTCAAAATCATGAGAGGATACTAAATAATTCTTGGCTTGTAAAGATGCGTTTGCCTTCGTTAAGAAATTAGAAAGCATTGATTGTTTCAATTCAGCTACTTTACTAGTATATCTGTATTTTCCAACTTTCTCCTCCAAATCTTTTACTTTATCAAGACTTTCAATGGCCTTATCAATCTCCGCATTTGTTGCAGTTCCATTTGCATATAATGCCTGTCCTTTCAAAAAGTAAAAATTTGCTTTCACTTTATCATCTGCTCCGGCTATTAATGCCTCAGCCTTTAGAATCGCAGATTTTGCATCTGCAAAATTTCCTGATTTAATTGCTTTTTCAGCTGATTTCAATTCACTCTTTTGTGCAAATGCGAAAGAACCAACAATCAGTGCTAAAGCAACAATAAATTGTTTTTTCATTTTAGTTAATGTTTAGTATATAGTGTTAATCTTTGTCTTCTTCTTGTGAATTATCAAGAGTTGTGCCATCTTCTACATTATCAGGCGTATCAATAACTTGATCTTCAGTTTCAATGTCCTCTATCTCATCTTCTTTCATGACTTTTGCAACTGCTGCAATCGAATCATTGCCCTTTAAATTTATCAATTTAACACCTTGAGTAGCTCTTCCCATGACTCTTAAATCATTAACTGCCATTCGAATTGCAATACCAGATTTATTGATTATCATTAAGTCGTCTTCATCAGTTACAGATTTAATAGCAACTAAATGACCCGTTTTATCCGTAATTGATATGGTTTTAACTCCTTTTCCTCCACGATTGGTAATTCTGTATACTGCTTCACCATCTTCTGGATCATCAATATAACTTCGTTTCCCGAATCCTTTTTCAGATACAACTAAAACAGATTCTTCTTGAGAGTTTTCAATAGCAATCATACCAATAACTTCATCTGTTTCACTCGCTAATCTAATTCCCCTAACTCCTGAAGCATTACGTCCCATTGGTCTCGTTTTAGCTTCTTCAAAACGGATTGCTTTACCTGACTTAAGCGCTAACATCACCTGACTTTCACCAGTTGTTAATTTTGCTTCTAATAATTCATCATCTTCTTTAATAGTAATGGCATTAATTCCATTAGTTCTTGGACGTGAATATTGTTCTAAAGATGTCTTTTTTACCTGACCTTTTTTAGTCGCCATAATTACATAATGGCTATTAATATAGTCTTCATCTTTTAAATCTTGAGTACAGATAAATGCTTTAACTTTATCATCTTGCTCAATATTTATTAGGTTTTGAATAGCACGCCCTTTAGACGTTTTACTTCCTTCTGGGATTTCATAAACACGCATCCAGAAACATTTTCCTTTCTGAGTGAAGAATAACATATATTGGTGGTTTGTACCGACAAAAAGATGCTCTAAGAAATCTTCATTACGAGTTGTTGATGCTTTTTGACCAACTCCGCCTCTATTTTGTGTTTTATATTCAGTCAAAGACGTACGTTTAATATATCCTGCATGAGAAATTGTAATCACAACTTGTTCATCCGGAATCATATCTTCAATACTTAAATCACCACCAGCATATTCTATTTGCGAACGACGCTCATCTCCATATTTCTCTTTAACAACTTCAAGCTCATTTTTAATGATATCCATACGACGATCTTTCTTGTCTAAGATATCTTTTAAATCCTCTATATTTAACATTAAGGCGTCGTATTCAGAACGTAATTTATCTTGTTCTAAACCTGTTAACTGACGTAGTCTCATTTCAACGATTGCTTTCGCCTGAATTTCTGAGAGCTTAAAACGTTCAATTAATTTAGCTTTGGCTTCATCTGCATTTGAAGAGGCTCTAATTAATGCAATTACCTCATCTATATTATCAGATGCAATAATTAATCCTTCTAAGATATGAGCACGTTCTTCAGCTTTACGCAATTCATACGTTGTACGTCGAACAACTACTTCATGTCTGTGCTCTACAAAATGATGAATCATATCCTTCAAATTCAACATTTGAGGACGCCCCTTTACTAAAGCAATATTATTAACACTAAAAGAAGATTGTAGTGCTGTATATTTATACAGCATATTTAAAACGATATTTGGTATGGCATCACGTTTAAGCACATAAACGATACGCATACCATTTCTATCAGATTCATCTCTTATCGTAGAGATTCCATCTATTTTTTTATCATTTACCAAATCGGCCGTTTTCTTAATCATATCGGCCTTATTAATTTGAAACGGAATTTCAGTCACAATAATAGATTCTCTGCCCTGAACTTCTTCAATTCTTGCTTTTCCTCTAATTACAATTCGTCCACGACCAGTCTTAAACGCTTCTCTTACGCCATCATAGCCATAAATAGTTCCGCCAGTAGGGAAATCGGGTGCTTTTACATGAGTAATTAGTTCGTCAATTTCTATATCGTTATTTGCAATGTATGCAATAATTCCATCTACAACTTCACTCAAGTTATGTGGAGGCATATTCGTTGCCATTCCAACCGCAATACCAGACGCACCATTTACTAGTAAACCAGGGATTCTAGTAGGAAGTACTGTAGGCTCTTGGAGTGTATCATCAAAATTCAATTTATGATCGACAGTTTCTTTATCAATATCTGCCAACATGTCTTCAGATATTTTTCGCATTCGCGCTTCAGTATAACGCATGGCGGCTGGACTATCGCCATCAATAGACCCAAAGTTTCCTTGGCCATCAACAAGCATATACCGCAAACTCCATTCTTGAGCCATACGCACCATTGCGTCATAAACTGATGTATCACCATGTGGATGATACTTCCCTAAAACTTCTCCAACAATTCTTGCCGACTTTTTATGCGCCGAATTTGCTCTAATACCCAACTCGTGCATCCCGTATAACACACGTCTATGCACTGGTTTTAAGCCGTCTCTAACGTCTGGTAAAGCACGTGACACAATGACTGACATTGAATAATCAATGTAAGCCGATTTCATTTCATCTTCAATGTTAATAGGAATCAATTTCTCTCCTTCTGCCATATATATTATTAATTAGATTTTTGTAGGTTTTCGAATCGTGCTAATATAACTATTTTCATAGTCCTACCGCCATTTTTGAATAGCTATTTTAGGACTTTTTATTAACAATATTTAAGTCTTTTTTCGTTAATAAGTCTGCTGTTAAATGTTTTGATTTTTTGAATATTTTTCACTCTATTAGCTCTTATAAAAACATTTTGGGTATAGTTTTTGCCTTTATATACTTGTTTTTATTATTTTTAATGCAGAAAGGAATTTACTATGGATGATAATTTTTCCCCAAGAGTCAAAGACGTAATTGCTTACAGTAAAGAGGAAGCGCTGCGTTTAGGCCACGATTTTATAGGTACAGAGCACCTAATGCTTGGTCTGCTTCGAGATGGAAGTGGAAAGGCAATAGACATTCTTGGTGCCTTAGAAATTGATTTAAATCATTTGAGACGTAAAGTTGAAATATTGAGTCCTGCGAACCCAACAATCACTACGACTTCAAATGAAAAAAAGAACCTACACTTAACTAGACAGGCAGAACGTGCATTAAAGACTACTTTTTTAGAAGCTAAATTGTTTCAAAGTACGTCTATAAACACTGCGCATCTATTATTATGTATTTTAAGAAACGAGAATGACCCCACAACTAAGCTATTGAATAAGCTTAAAGTAGATTATGATAACGTAAAAGAACAATTCAAATTTATGATAACAAATGATGATGATTTTTTAGAATCACCTAAAGCGGAGTCTTTTTCAGAAGATGATATAAATGAAGAGGAAAATGCGAAGGACAACCCATTTAGTCAATCGACATCTAAATCTGCTAAAAAATCTAAGACACCTGTACTAGATAATTTTGGTAGAGACCTTACTGTTATGGCAGAGGAAGGAAAATTAGATCCTGTTGTTGGGCGTGAAAAAGAAATACAACGCGTCTCACAAATACTGAGTAGAAGAAAGAAAAATAATCCATTATTAATTGGTGAACCTGGAGTTGGTAAATCGGCCATTGCTGAAGGATTAGCCCTGAGAATTGTGAAACGCAAAGTTTCACGTATTTTATTCAATAAGCGTGTTGTTACTCTAGATTTAGCCAGTTTAGTTGCTGGAACCAAATATAGAGGTCAATTTGAAGAACGTATGAAAGCCGTTATGAACGAGCTCGAAAAAAATGATGATATTATTCTTTTCATTGATGAAATACATACAATTGTTGGTGCTGGTGGAGCCACTGGTAGTCTGGATGCATCGAACATGTTTAAACCGGCTTTAGCAAGAGGCGAAATACAATGTATTGGTGCTACTACTCTTGATGAATACAGACAATATATTGAAAAAGATGGTGCATTAGAGCGTCGTTTTCAAAAGGTAATAGTAGAACCTACCACTGTTGAAGAAACGATTGAGATTTTAAATAATATTAAACCTAAATATGAAGAACATCACAATGTTAGTTATACTGATGAAGCTATTGAAGCTTGTGTAAAATTAACGAATAGATATATGACTGAGCGTTTTCTTCCAGACAAAGCAATTGATGCTTTAGATGAAGCGGGATCACGAGTACATATCACTAATATTAATGTTCCAAAACAGATATTAGAGTTAGAAAAACAGCTGGAAGATGTAAAAGAAACTAAAAATAGTGTTGTTAAAAAACAAAAATATGAGGAAGCTGCTAAACTACGAGATGATGAAAAGCGCATAGAGAAAGATTTGGCAATTGCTCAAGAAAAATGGGAAGAAGAAACTAAACTTCACAGAGAGGTTGTTTCAGAAGATAATGTAGCTGATGTGGTATCAATGATGACGGGTATTCCAGTAAATAGAATCGCTCAAACAGAAAGTAATAAATTAGCGCAACTTCCTGAACTTATTAAAGGAAAAGTTATAGGCCAGGATGAAGCAGTTGCAAAGGTCGTTAAAGCCATTCAGCGTAATCGTGCTGGACTTAAAGATCCAAATAAGCCAATTGGTTCATTTATCTTTTTAGGGCAAACAGGTGTCGGTAAAACACAGCTAGCTAAAGTATTAGCGCGTGAATTATTTGATAGTGAAGAAGCACTTGTGAGAATAGACATGAGTGAGTATATGGAAAAGTTTGCAATTTCAAGATTAGTTGGTGCGCCTCCAGGATACGTTGGTTATGAAGAAGGTGGACAGCTTACTGAAAAAATAAGACGTAAACCATATGCTGTTGTGCTTTTAGATGAAATTGAAAAAGCACATCCAGATGTATTCAATATGCTATTGCAAGTATTAGATGATGGGTATTTAACTGATAGTCTTGGTAGAAAGATTGATTTTAGAAATACTATTATTATTATGACTTCTAATATTGGTGCTCGTAAGTTGAAAGATTTCGGTCAAGGTGTTGGATTTGGAACTTCTGCGAAAGAAGCACAAGCAAATGACAATTCAAGAAGTATCATAGAAAATGCGCTTAAAAAAGCATTTGCTCCTGAGTTTTTAAATAGAATTGATGACGTTATGGTCTTTAATGCACTTGAGAAGGAGCATATTAATAAAATAATTGATATCGAATTAGCGCAGCTTATAAATAGAATAAAAGATCTAGGTTACTTTCTTAAATTAAGTGCTAAAGCAAAAGCCTACATCGCTGAAAAAGGATTTGATAGACAATATGGTGCAAGGCCTCTTAAACGCGCGATACAGAAGTACGTTGAAGATGCATTGGCTGAAGAGATTATCAATTCTCAAATTCAAGAAGGTGATAAAATCACCATGGATTTAGACTCGAAAACAAAAGAGTTAATTATAAAAATTGAAAAGCCAGAAAAGAAAGCGGAATCTTAAGACTGGTTATACTTAAAAAAAAAAGCTTCTCTAATTTAGAGAGGCTTTTTTGTTAGCACTTTTTTTTGTAATTTTATGTATGACCGATGTAATAAAATTTGATTTTTGCGAGATGCACATTTACGATTACTATGTAGTAGTCATCATAAATGAAGGGGTTACTATTACGCCGGCTCATAATCAAGTTTTAATTAATATAGTGGACACTTATTTTAAGAACAAGAAGTTTGTTTATATCACACATCGAATACATTCTTATTCTGTAGATCCTGCAATTTATTTCGAAACTTCTAAGATTGAAAACCTAGCTGGATTCGCCGTGGTTTCAGATGACTACAAAGCCAAAAGCAATGCTGAAATTGAGAAGCTATTTTTAAGCAAACCTTTTGAGATTTTCAGCACATTAGAAGATGCTGTTTCTTGGGCGAAATCGATTTTAAATATCGCGTTTAAATAAAGGTTTTCATTTTTTACTTTTTAAGAACGTCAAGATTCGTCATTGCGAGCGTAGCGAAGCAATCTGTTTGTTGTGAAGTTTCTTTTGATGAGATTACTTCAGTCATGCTTTCCTCGTAATGACCGTTAGATGCGTCATTGCGAGTGTAGTGAAGCAATCTGATTGTTGTGAAGATTCATTTGATGAGATTACTTCAATCGTGCTTCTTTCGTAATGACGGTAAGGTACGTCATTGCGAGTGCAGCGAAGCAATCTGTTTCTTGTTTAGTTTCTTATTGTGAGATTACTTCGGTCATACTTTCCTCGTAATGACGGCTAGGCTCCTTTCTTGTAATAACCATTAGATGCGTCATTGCGAGCGTAGCGAAGTAATCTGTTTCTTGTATAGTTTCATTTGATGAGATTACTTCAATCGTGCCTCTTTCGTAATGACGGTAAGGTACGTCATTGCGAGCGTAGTGAAGCAATCTGATTGTTGTGAATTCTATTAATGAGATTACTTCGGTCGTGCCTTCTTCGTAATGACGTTTGGTTTCTTCTTAGTAATGACAATAAGATTCGTCATTGCGAGCATAGCGAAGCAATCTGATTGTTGTGAATTCTATTTTGATGAGATTACTTCAGTCGTACCTCCTTCGTAATGACGGTTGGGTTGCTTCTTAGTAAGGATGTTTTGGCTCCTTTTCATAGCTACGTTAAGATTCGTCATTACGAGTGTAGCGAAGCAATCTGTTTGTTGTATAGTTTCTTTTGATGAGATTACTTCTGTCATACTTTCCTCGTAATGACGATTAAGTTTCTTCTTAGTAATGACGGTTGGGTTCTTCCTTCGTATTTACGGTTATTAATAAGGCATAAAAAAAAGGCAGCTATAAAATAGCTGCCTTTTGTATTCACATTTAGGTTTCCCTAATTAACGTCTCTGTTATCTACCACCAGAAGAAACAATCTTCTTGGTAACCGTACCTTGACTCGTTGTTAACTTCACATAGAACATTTGGTTTGAAGTTCTAGACAAATCAAATGTTGTTTTGTCTTTAGAACCATTAACGTAATTCTTGTTAGTTTGACTTAAGATTAATAAACCTTTAGTATCAAACAACTCGATAGTTACATTCGTATTAAATTCAAATGTGTACGCAATATTAACTTCATTGTTAAATGGTACTGGATACGCTATAAAGTCGATTATCACGTCGTCTTGAGTTTGTGCAACTCTTGGCTCTCCTACTTGAGTATCACAGATTACAGTTAATCCATAACTTCCTGTATCGCCATTCCATCCTCTTACAAAGATATTATACTCGACTCCGTCTTCGGCAAAGAATCCAACTTCAGATGTTAAACCACATCCAAATGCATCATCGTTACCTGCAACACCTATTGTACCACAATCAGTATATACTTGAATATTAGTATCGTAATCAGCATTGTTACATGTACTAAAAGCAACTACACTATCACCTGTTCCAATATAATTATACCAGTTACCTACATATCCATTGATATCTGCAACATCTTCTGGGCCTCCGTCTGATGTATTACCAGTTGCAACATCATCACAAACTAAAACTGGGTAATCACATGTTGGTAACTCTTCACATATTACATTAAGTTCATATGAACCTGTATCATCTAAGAAACCTCTCACAAAGATGTGGTATTCAACACCATCTTCTGCTAAGAATCCTACTTCAGATTGTAATCCACAAGAATCATCATTACCCGCTACAAATTGAGGGTCATCACAAACACCTGTATATACATCGATACGAGAATCATAGAACGTATTGTCACAAGTACTGAAAGTAACTACATACTCTCCTGTACCTATATATGTATACCAGTTTCCGATACCACCGTTTGGACCAACAACATCTTCTGCACCAGCATCCGATGTATCACCACTTACAGTATCACCACAAGCAATGACTTGACCATTATCACAAGTTGGAGCAGCTTCTGCCCAAGTATAGACAACATCACATGTTGCAGTGTTATCACAACCATCGTTAGCCGTAAATGTACGCGTGAATGTGAAAACATTAGTATCTGGTGAACCACCAACTAAGAAGTTAGTAATATCTAATTGACCAGGTCCAGGGATAGCATCACTTGTCGAAACTCCAAATCCTATAACATCACCTGCTAAACAATTAACAGTTACTGATCCAGATTCTCCTGAAGTACTACTAAGTATAAATGCCAAAGCACCATTCACGTAGAATCCAGCATCAAAACCAGGAATATCCGTTGCGCTATAAGCCCAGTCAAAACTGTACTCACCGCTTGTAGGACAAGTTGCTGTAGCAAGTACAACATCTCCAGGATTTGTACTACTTCCAACTATAGTCATTTGACCCGCAGCTATATTGATGCTTCCTGCACCACTTGCAGTATCTAAAGCCCAGTTTCCTGAAGCAAAATCACCTACAAATCCAGCTACGTCATCAGTACCAGCCTGGAAAGCAAAACTAATGTCACTATCGGTATAGTCTTCAGTTTCACCATCAGCTTGACAGTTATCCGTATAATTTGCTTTAGTTGCACAATCCGTTGGTGCTTCTTCAACAAGACCAAAGTCTACTCCTTCTGGACACGTTATAACTGGTGCAGTATTATCTACTACAACAAATGTACATACAAATCCAGAATAGATGTTCTCACAGTTATCTTCTACATCAAACGTAATATTTAATGTTGTTGAACATGTTCCAGGAGTACCATCTTTACCAGTTACTCTGAACGTTAATTCAGATACATCGGCACAGTTATCTGTGAAACAAGATGCTAAATTACCACCTAATGCTTCAACAGTAATTCCACCTACAGTCCAATCTAAATCAGCTGCAGAAATTTCATCGCCAACATTTAAAGAAATGTAAGCATCAGCAGGACAATCTACGTCCCAATCATCTGTACGAATAACTACAATTTCTGGAGTACACTCACCAGTTGGTACTGGCTCAGATACATCACCACCTTGATAGTTAACTTTAATCAAGTCGGCAGGGTTTCCACAATTATCAGAAACAATATATTCAAACACTCTAATCCATTCACAATCTGTTCCGTAAACTTTTTCAATTTTAGAAACGTTTGCTGCAGTAAGAGGATCTGTACAGTTATCGATGTACAATGCTGCAATTTCAGCTTCAGACGGTTCTCCTAATGGAGAATCAATACATAAATCTAATGTATTTTCTCCCAGTGGAATGTCTTTATCTAAAGTTGGAGGTGTTGTGTCCGCTCCACTATTAACGATAATTACGTTATCAGCTTTGTAACCACAATCATCTTCAATGATGTACTCATAAGTCGCAGTCCAACCACAGTCATCACCAGCAATTACTGGATCTAATGGCGTTACATTTATATTTCCACAGTTGTCTGTAAATGCAGCAGCAATTGCAGCTTCGTCTGGCGCACCAGGGTTTTCACTTAAGCACTGTAAATCTGTAACACCTGTTGGTAAATCTCCTGTTAATACAGGTGCAGACGTATCTCCACCATTAAAGAATATTTTTACAGGATCTGCAAAATTATCACAGTCATCTTCAATTTCATATCTGTACATAATAGCCCAGTTACAATCATCACCTAATTCAACAACTGTATGGGTAACATTAACGTTACCACAGTTATCTTCATATAACCCAGCGATATAAGAATCTGCTAAGAACGGATGAGAATTTTCATCAGGACGTTGGTCATAACATAAATTCATGTTGGATATTCCTGCTGGAATTACTCCTACTAATTCAGGAGCAGTCTCATCTATTACAGTAATTGTGTGTTTAGCAGTAATAATACGACCACAAAGGTCAGTAAACTCAAAGTTTACTTCAAATTGTCCACAGCTACCATCAAATGGATCTGCAACACCTTGTACTGAACCACTAATCTCACATCCTAAAGTTCCACCATTTGAATAGGATAAGAATTCAGGCTGATACGTTGCTAAGTCTTCACAGAAGATATCAGCATTCGCTATCTCGTCAAATACAGCTGGAGGCGCTGGTAAAACAGTATAGGTAACTGATGCGAAAATATCTCTTAAACAGTCATCTTTATAAGTCCTCACAGCCGAATGTTCCTCCATTTGAATATCCTAAGCTTGGTGCTTGGAATACATTTGCTTCTTCACAGGTTAACTCTCCTCCTTGAGGAATGTCAAACTCTGCTTCTGGAGCTGGTAAGACAACAATATCTTGAACATGAGAAATTGCTCTTCCACAGTCATCTTCAAATGACCACGTAACTATCAAGTTACCACCACATTCATCAAATGTTCCTTCTACAACTCCTGAAGCTTCACCATTAATTGAACAAAGCCCTCCTTCTACACCATTACTATAAAATAGTATTTCAGGCTGGTATCCATTTGCTTCAGAACATGAAATCTCCTTATTAGTAGGAGTTTCAATCCAATCCGCTGGAGGTGCAGGTAATACAGTTATAGTTTGAGTTTTTGTATCAGAACCGCCACAATCATCAGTTGTTGTCCAAGTTCTTACTACAAATCCACCCTCACAATCTAATCCTAAATTATCTAAGTTTTCAGAATATATAATTTCTAAATCCGTAGCACAATTATCATCAGCTTCTAATTTAGGCGCTTTAGGAATTTCATTTCTACAGCTTACAGTTGAGTCATCAGGAGCTCCAAAAATTTCTGGATCTTGATAATCACCGCCACTATAAGTAAGTACTAGTTGCTCTGCAAAATTTTGACAGTCATCTTGAATTGTATATGTATAAATAGCTAACCATTTACAATCACTTCCTTTTGAACTTTCTTCTTTTGTTACGTTAACATTACCGCAATTATCTTCAAATAAAGCAGCAATTTCAGCTTCAGAAGGCCCTTGCTCTTTATTATCAAAGCACAAGTTTAATCCATCTTCTCCCATTGGAAGTACCGCATTTTTTACTAATTTCGGTGGTGCTGAGTCGCCTCCACTTATCGTAACTTCAATTTCTGGTGCATAATTAAAACATGCATCTCTAATTGTGTACGTGTATTTTACACTCCAATCACAATCATTTCCAACAGGAGTTCCTGATTTAGTCACGAAAACTGCACTACAATTATCCTCATAAAGCGCTGCAATATCTGCTTCAGATGGTCCTGCTGGAACCGAATCAAAACATAAATTAAGATCAGTAACATCTGCAGGAAGATTACCTACAAGTGTTGGTGCCTGATCATCTCCACCTAAAAAATGAATTTTTGCTGTGGGTAAATCTTGCCCATCACACTTAATTTGATACGAATGAATGACTTCCCATTCACAGTCATCTCCCAACATTTGGGTCGTTTTGACAACTTCCACAAGGCCTTCACATTGAACAGAAAGCGCATACATTTCTGCAGTTGGTCCTTCCGGAGCTTCACTCTGGCATCCAGAAATTAACTCACTTGCGAACATTGTACTTGAACTAAACGCAAAAAGCATAATAAAGGCCAAGGCCTTCATGCTAATAAATGGTTTAGTTAATTGTTCAATGCTGCAACATGATAAATTAGTGGTTGACTGCCATTTTTTGGCTCGCCCACCACTTCGGGTAAAATTGCTCATAAACATAACATTTGGTTTTAATTAAAATTATCTTAACATTTATTTCGACAAACGTATTTGTCATACATACATAAACAGCAGTTTAAAATGTAGGTTTGGGACCTAAAAAAAACGCATTGAATTACTAAAACTAGTAATACAACTACTTTACGCTCTGAATACTAAGTATTCAAAAAAATAATAAATGTGCTAATAATCAATTGTTTTGCTATTAAACAATTTTGGGTAGGAACGCATAAAATAATCTACTAAAAGATTGGTTTTACGCTGTTTAAATGAAATCGAAATTCCATCTACTTACTTTCAAAAGTATATTATAAAATACTGACAGCCAAATAAATTTAGCAATAATTTAACGAATAAACAGTTAAACAATATTTTCTGCATTTAATCGAACAGCAGTTCATTTTCAATGCAATAATCATCGATAAAACGAATTGATTTTTGAATTAAATCATGTAAAATTTCATCTTGAGAAACAAATTTTATATCACTTCTATAAGTCGTAAGGAAAGCCTCGATAAAAGGAGATGTTTTTGGCTTTCTAAATTCTAATGCCTGAGATGCATTCAAAAGCTCTATAGCTAAAATACGTTCAATATTATTAACTAAAGTAAACGCTTGTGTAGCTGCATTAGCTCCCATACTTACATGATCTTCCTGACCATTAGAAGATACAATTGAATCTACACTTGCAGGTGTTGCTAATTGCTTATTCGCACTAACAATACTTGCCGCAGTATATTGAGGGATCATAAAACCAGAATTCAAGCCGGGATTATCAACTAAAAATGTAGGTAACCCTCTTAATCCAGACACTAATTGATAAATTCTTCGTTCAGATATATTACCGATTTCTGCCATCGCTATTTTCAAATAATCTAGAGCCAAGGCCAATGGTTGACCATGAAAATTACCTCCAGAAATAATCATATCATCCGCTACAAAAATATTAGGATTATCAGTTACTGCATTAATTTCAGTTATAAACGTCTTTTCTACAAAACTCAACGTGTCTTTTGTGGCTCCGTGTACTTGTGGTATACATCTAAATGAATAGGGGTCTTGAACATGTTCCTTTTCCTGACTTATCAATTGACTTCCTTCTAAGAATGTTCTAATACGTTCTGCAGTTTTAAGCTGCCCATTGTGAGGTCGAACCAAATGGACTAACTCATTAAATGGTTCAATTCGGCCATCAAAAGCATCTAAAGATACACTGCCAATTAAATCAGCAAAATAAGATAGTTTATACGATTTAATAATTAAATGAATCCCATAAGCACTCATGAATTGCGTGCCATTTAATAACGCCAATCCTTCTTTAGATTGCATTACTATAGGCTTCCAATTAAATGTTTTTAATAGTTCATCGGCTTGATGAGTTTCCCCATTATAATACACTTCTCCTTTTCCAATTAATGGCAATGCTAAATGAGCCAGAGGCGATAAATCGCCAGAAGCGCCTAAAGATCCTTGTGTATAAATTATAGGTAAGATATCATTGTTGTAAAATTCAATAAGCCGAAGAACGGTTTTTAATTGCACACCACTATGACCATAACTTAGAGATTGAACTTTAAGCAAAATCATAAGTTTTACAATTGCATTGGGAACCTTATCTCCTGTTCCGCAGGCATGCGACATCATCAAGTTTTCTTGAAGTTGCGATAGGTTTTCTTTCGAAATTTTAACATCATATAATGATCCAAAGCCTGTGTTTATCCCATAAATTGGATCATTTTGCGCTTCCATCCTATTATCCAAATAAGCTCTACAATTTTTAATTTTTGATTCTGCTTCTTCAGAAAGTTTAATCTTTTTCTGTTCTAAAATAATAGTGTTGATAGTTGACAAATCCAACTGTGTAGTCGATATATAATGAAAGGAATCCATGTAAAATATTTAGTTGCTCAAAATTCAGCATAAGATCCCTATTATGCAACAAATGTTAATAATTAATAAAATTTACTTAAATATCAGTAAATCGTTTATTTTTGGACAACTAAAACAATTAACTATATGAAAAAATTACTGCTAATATTAAGTATTGCTGCTTTTGTTTCTTGTCAAGAAAAGCCAAAAGATTTTGTGACTCTTAGTGGAAAAATCACAAATCAACACGAAAGCAAAACATTAAAAATTTATAAAGATAAAACTTATGAAAAAGTAATCTCTATAAATGATGATGGGACATTTAGTGATACATTAAAGATAGCTGATGGTGATTACAGCATGAGACATGGCGATGAACGTGGATCAATTTATTTGAAAAATGGTTTCGTATCTTCATTCGATACTGACTATGAGGATTTTGACAATACTTTGGTTTATAAAGGAGATGGTGCCGATATTAATAATTTCTCTATCAAATCGTATTTAATTTCAGGAGATTATTTCACTGACGCCTTAGTTTCAAATGCAAATCAAAAAGATTTAGATGCAGCTGTTGAAGGCTACAAAAAAGGATTTGAAGATTTACAAAACAGTTTTAAAGGATTAGATTCTGCACATATTGCTGATGGTGCCAAAAATATGGAAGGCACAATCAAATCTTATAAAGGGTATTTGTCTGGAAAAATTGCATTACTTGAAGCAATGCCAAAAGGAATGGCGTCACCAGTATTTGAAAACTATATCAATCATAAAGGAGGTAACACTTCATTATCAGATTTAAAAGGCAAGTATGTATATGTTGATGTTTGGGCAACATGGTGCGGACCTTGTAAACGTGAAATACCTTCACTTAAAAAAATTGAAGAACAATATCATGGTAAAAACATAGAATTTGTAAGTATCTCAGTTGATGATGAAAAACGTAGTGGTACTAAAGAGAAAGCTTTTGAAGCTTGGACAAAAATGGTTAATGATAAAGAATTAGGTGGAATTCAACTATTCTCAGATAACGCATGGCAGTCTGATTTTGTAAAGAATTATAAAATAAATGGTATTCCTAGATTTATTTTAATCGATCCTGAAGGTAATGTTGTAAGTCCTGATGCACCGAGACCTTCAAGTCCTCAATTAATAGAATTACTTAATGCGTTAAATATTTAATTATTAGTAATAATAATTAAATAAAAGGTCACTCTTTGAGTGGCCTTTTTTATGCTTGTACTTCACTTTCATTACTTTCTGGTGGTTGCTCAGATTCCTTAAATAAATCTATAAATGCTTCGCCTAAATAATCAATTATATGACTGGCTAGTAAACTTTGGTACCCATAATCCTCTACAGCAATATCTGCTGATTTCCCATGAAGATACACTCCAAATATAGATGCAGATAATGAATCATAACCTTGAGAAATGAGACCCGTGATAATTCCTGTAAGTACATCCCCTGTTCCTGCTGTAGCTAAACCTGGATTACCAGTAGTATTTACATAATACTTATCATCACTAATAACAATAGTATTTGCTCCTTTAATGACAACAATCAGATTGTGTTTTTTCGAAAAGGTTTTCACTTTTTCAAGCTTTTCAAAATCGTCTTTCCAAGTACCTATTAATCGCTCTAATTCTTTTGGATGAGGCGTTAGAACTGATTGTTCTGGTAAAAGTTTTAGTAATGATTTTTTCTTAGCGAGAATATTAAGTCCATCAGCATCAATTACAAGTGTTGTTTTATTCTTTTTTAAAAATATTTCTAAAGCTTCACTCGTTTTGGAATCAACACCTACTCCAACGCCAAAGCCTATTGCAGAAGGTTTTATTTTAAAATTAATTTCCGTAATTATATGTTCATCCAAATCCGTAATTACCATAGCCTCTGGGAAAGAAGATTGTAAAATTGAATATCCGCATTTTGGAATATATGCTGTAACTAAACCAGCTCCAGAAGACAATGCGGATTTACTTGCTAAGGTTACAGCGCCTATTTTACCATAGCTTCCACCAATTATTAGAGCATGACCAAATTGTCCCTTATTTGAAAATTTTTCACGTGGTTTATATATTGGAAGTACTTCATTCTTTCCGATTAAGTCCGCATCTGTTGGTGTGTTATACAAATATTCTGGATCAATCCCTATATCTAGCACTTCCCATTGTACAGTATATTTTGCTGTATCAGGCAAGAAAAACACCAACTTAGCCGATTGAAAACTTAAAGTATAACTTGCCCAAACAACGGCATTCTCATCTTCTGGAATATGATCTGTATATAACCCTGAAGGAATATCTATAGCCAACGTAAACGCCTTGGAAACTCTAAATTGCTGAAACAGACCAGCTACCCATTCGTCAGCTTGTCTATTCAAGCCAATACCAAAAACGGCATCAATAATTATGTTGTCTTGTTCGATCTTAGGAAAATCATTTGAACAACTTAAAAGTGTAGGCCATTCTTTAGTGACCTGTTTTATACGATCATAATTGACCAAAAAATCTTTTGATCGCTTATCACTGCAATTTATAACATAGGTATTAACATTATATCCGTGCGTAATTAAATGTCTAGCAACAACTAAACCGTCGCCGCCGTTATTCCCAATTCCACAAAACACATGAACTGGGACCTGTGCCCCTTGCATACGCATATGCATCCAATTAAAAATTTCTGTGCCAGCACGTTCCATTAGATCGGTTGACGAGATTTTCTGTCGTTCTGCAGTTAATTTATCGCCTTCGTAAATCTGTTCTTTTGAAAAAATTTTCACCTACTAATTGTATTTATATTGAAGTAAAAGTAATACTTTTGAATAGTATATATAGGGGAAAATAATTTTAAAAACTTATAATTTATAATGAAAGTATTAAAATTTGGAGGCACATCTGTAGGGTCGGCAAGAAACATTACTAGTGTCATAAATATTTTAAAAGAGTATTCAGAAGATGACACTGTTATTTGTATCGTTTCTGCCATCGGCGGTGTGACAGATAAGTTATTAAAATCTGCTCAATTCGCTAAGAATAAAAACGACGCTTATCTTTCTGAATTTAAATCTATTAAAGATACTCATTTAAATATATACTCTCAACTTAATTCCAGACCAAATAAAAAAGTATTAGAGTATCTAAATTCTAAACTTGAAGATTTAAAAAGTTTATTAGACGGCATCTATTTAATCAACGAATTGTCTCCAAAAACAACCGATAAATTATTGAGTTATGGAGAATTACTTTCCTCTTATATCATCGCAGCCACGATGAAGACTAACGGAATGAATGTAGCGAGAAAAAACTGTCAAGATCTAATCGTCACCAATAGTAACTTCACGAAAGCTGAGGTTCATATTAAATTAACCAATTCAAACTTCAAATCTTATTTTAAAACAGCCGAACAAAAAATCACAATTCTTCCTGGATTCATTTCTAAAGCATCTAATGGTGAATTAACCACACTCGGCCGTGGTGGCTCAGACTATACTGCAGCTCTTGTTGCAGCGGCCTTAAAAGCAAGTCAACTTGAAATTTGGACTGATGTGAGCGGCATGTATACAACCAATCCTAAATTGGTTAAACAAGCCATTCCAATTGACCATTTATCCTATCAAGAAGCTATGGAACTATCTCATTTTGGTGCCAAAGTGATATATCCTCCAACTATACAACCTGTTCTTGATTTAAATATTCCAATTCACATAAAAAACACCTTAAAACCACAAGCCGAAGGAACTATAATTTCGCAGCATTCTAAATCTGTAGATGGAAAAGCTGTTAAAGGAATCAGTCATATTGAAAATATTGCTTTGCTTACCTTACAAGGCAGCGGAATGATTGGTATTCCAGGGTTTTCTAAGCGCCTGTTTGAAACGATAGCGAATGAGCATATCAATATTATTTTAATAACCCAAGCCTCTTCTGAGCATTCTATTTGTTTTGGAATCGATGAAAGTAGTGCTGAAAAGGCTCAAGACGCAATTAATAATACATTTGAAAATGAAATTGCTTTACATAAAATTGACCCTATTCTTGTAGAAAAAGACCTTTCTATAATTGCTTTGGTTGGAGATAACATGAAAAACCACCAGGGCATAAGTGGTAAAATGTTCCGGTCCTTAGGTAAAAATAATATTAACATTAGAGCTATTGCCCAAGGTGCTTCAGAACGAAATATATCCACAGTCATTTCTCAAAAAGACGTGAAAAAATCACTTAATGTATTACATGAGAGCTTTTTTGAAGGAAACACAAAACAGCTAAATGTTTTTATTACAGGTGTTGGCAATGTAGGCGAACGACTCATTGAACAAATCAAGCAACAACATAGTTTCCTCAAAAAAAATCATAAAATAAATTTACGTGTCATTGGAATTTCCAATTCAAGAAAAATGTTTTTCAATAGTGACGGGTTAAATTTAAATGAATGGACCTCTCTATTTCATTATGCGGAAAGAGCGAGTTTAAAAGGGTTTCTTGAAAAAGTAATAGCACTAAATTTACGCAATAGTATTTTTGTAGATGTTACGGCGAGTGAAAAAGTTTCCGCACTATACGCAGATTATTTGAAGAATAGTATAGCCGTTGTTGCCTGTAGTAAAATAGCATGTTCTAGCAATTATGAAACTTATAAAAACCTTCATGAATTATCATTAAAATACAACGCTCCATTTTTATTTGAAACCAATGTTGGTGCCGGACTTCCAGTTATTAACACCCTAAATAATTTAGTGACCTCTGGTGATAAAGTCACAAGTATACAGGCCGTATTATCAGGGAGTTTAAATTTCATATTCAATCACTTTAATGACCGAAAGAATTTTCATGACACCGTAAAACAAGCTCAATTTGAAGGATACACCGAACCAGATCCAAGAATTGATTTAAGTGGTATTGATGTCGCTAGAAAAATTTTAATATTGGCTAGAGAGAACGGTTTAAAAATGGAAATTGAAGACATCGAAAACAAGACGTTTCTAACTAAAGCAAATTTAGATAGTGCAACTGCTGATGATTTTTACGATACCTTGATAGAAGATGAAGCGCATTTTCAAAAATTATATGCATCAGCAGAATCAAATAACTGTCAGTTAAAATATGTTGCTGAATTCAATAAAGGTAAAGCAAAAGTTGGGCTTAAGGAAATTCCAGAAGGACATCCATTTCACAATTTAAAAGGTAAAGATAATATTGTTATGTTTTATACAGAACGGTATCCGGAGCAACCTCTAATTATTAAAGGAGCTGGCGCAGGTGCCGATGTAACGGCTTCTGGATTATTTGCTGATATTATAAGAATAGGAAACAAATAAACCATGAATGAAGTAAAGATTTTTTCACCAGCTACTGTAGCAAATGTCACCTGTGGATATGACGTACTCGGCTTCTGCCTAGACAATGTAGGCGATGAAATGATTGTTAGGAAAACAGCGAAAAAGGGAATTCATATTACTAAAATTGAGGGTTATGATTTGCCTTTTGAAGCAGATAAAAATGTTGCTGGTGTTTCTGCACTTGCACTATTGAATCATGCGAATCTGGATTATGGTTTTGAGATAGAAATATATAAACATATTAAACCTGGAAGTGGTATCGGTAGTAGCTCTGCTAGTGCCGCAGGAAGTGTTTTTGCAATAAATGAATTATTAGGTCGTCCATATTCGAAAACACAATTAACCGAATTCGCTATGAAAGGTGAAGCTTTGGCTAGCGGCAGTGAACATGCTGATAATATTGCGCCTGCTTTATTTGGAGGATTTACCTTAGTTAAGTCAATAGCACCACTAACAGTATTAGAAATCCCATCACCAGCTGATTTATATGCCACAGTTATACATCCACAAATTGAGATAAAAACGGCCGAGGCACGTGCAATCTTACCTAAAGAAATACCATTAAAGATTGCAATTACACAATGGGCCAACGTTGGGAGTTTAGTTCATGCCTTGCATACTAATGACTACAATCTAATTCAAAGTTCTTTAAAAGACATTATTATTGAACCCTTTAGAAGCAAACTTATTCCACAATTTGAAAACGTAAAATTGGCAGCACTTAACTCGGGAGCATTAGGATGTGGTATTTCCGGTTCTGGACCTTCAATTTTTGCTCTTAGTAAAGGAAAAGATATGGCATTGAAAGTTGAGAATGCTATGGAGCTTGTTTATAGAAACACAGAAGTTGCTTTTAATACTTATGTTTCGAAAATCAACCTTGAAGGCATAAGAATTTTAAGTTAATGAACTATTATTCACTCAATAGAAAGGCAAGCTCTACTTCATTTAAAGAAGCAGTTAATAGAGGGCTCGCGCCTGATAGAGGATTGTACTTTCCCGAAAGTATTACAGCTCTACCTAAATCCTTTTTTGATACTATTACTAATCTATCGTATTCAGAAATTGCATTTGAAGCCATCAAACAATTTGTTGCTCCAGATATTCCTGAGTCCGTTTTAAAATCAATTATAGAAGATACATTGTCTTTCGATTTTCCTATTGTTACAATGCATCAAGACCTTTCAATTATAGAATTATTTCATGGGCCAACGATGGCGTTTAAAGATGTTGGCGCACGATTTATGGCCCGCTGTTTAGGGTATTTTAATTCAAACAACACAACTGATGTTACTGTTTTAGTGGCTACTTCAGGAGATACTGGAGGCGCAGTTGCAAACGGTTTCCTTGGCGTCAAAGGTGTCAATGTAGTTATCTTGTATCCAAGTGGAAAAGTAAGTAATATTCAAGAGAAACAGCTCACCACTTTAGGTCATAATATTACAGCCTTGGAAGTAGATGGAGTTTTTGATGATTGTCAAGACATGGTCAAACGCGCCTTTCTAGATGAAGATCTCATAAATGAAATGCAGCTCACTTCGGCAAATTCAATTAATGTAGCCCGTTGGTTACCACAGTTATTTTATTTTATGTTCGCCTATAAAGAATTGCATAAAACTCATAAAGACATTGTTTTTTCTATTCCCAGTGGAAACTTTGGAAACATTTGTGCGGGTATGATGGCACAGCGATTAGGTCTTCCAATTTCACATTTTATAGCATCAAATAATGCAAATAATACTGTTACAGAATATTTAAGTACAGGAGTTTATAACCCAAAACCCTCAATCCAAACAATAAGCAATGCGATGGATGTCGGTAATCCATCTAATTTTGTTCGAATTCAAGAACTTTACGGGAATAATTTACATGTACTAAAGTCGCATCTTTCCTCATATAGCTTTACAGACGAAGAAACTAAATCGGCAATGAAAAACCTTTACACGAATTTTAATTATGTTGCTGATCCACATGGCGCAGTTGGGTATTTAGGAGCAATAAAACATCTTGAGAAACATCCAAAATCACATTGTGTTGTTTTAGAAACGGCACATCCTACTAAGTTTTTAGATGTCGTAGAGTCTGTAATACAAGCTTCACAAGAGCTCCCAGATCAAATTGAAGCCGTCATGCACAAAAAGAAAGTTTCAATCCCAATTCATAGCTATACGGAATTAAAACAACATCTCTTAAAATCAATTTAGTCCAATTTTAGCAACTTAAAAGCAGTTAATCCACCATAAAACATAACAATGAAGTATTATTTAGTTCTCCTATATTTTTTATTTTTTTTCACAAATCTGTCAGCCCAGACATTTGACATTGGTCATACCACAATTGATTTTTATGATAGTGATAGAAACCGGTATATAGAAACAGAAATTTACTATCCCACCGATAATCCTGGCGAAAATGTTCCTATTGAAATAGGCAATTTCCCTGTAATCGTTTTTGGACATGGCTTTTTAATGGACTGGGGAGCTTATCAGAATTTTTGGGACGAATTGGTACCTCATGGATATGTGATTTGTTTTCCAACCACTGAAATGAGTATAACACCAAACCATGAAGATTTCGGACTGGATTTAAAATTTATTGCTGCACAAATGCAAAATGAAAATTTAGATAACACTTCTGTTTTCTATAATTCTCTAACGCCAAAAACTGCACTAATAGGGCATTCTATGGGTGGTGGAGCGGCCTTTTTGGCTGCTGAAAATAATTTGACAATTAGCACTCTTGTTAATTTTGCTTCGGCGGAAACCAATCCTTCTGCAATATCAGTAGCTATAAATGTTACTGTCCCTTCGCTTATTTTTTCTGGAGATGATGATTGTATAAGTCCTGCTAACACAAATCAGGAGCTTATGTATACTAATTTGGCATCTGAATGCAAGACACATATAAATATTATAAATGCTGGACATTGTTATTTTGCTAATACAAATTTCAACTGTGACTTTGGTGAATCTATATGTAATCCTAGCTTAAACATTACAAGAGAAGAGCAGCAACAAATAACTTTTAATTTTTTAAATTTATGGCTAGACTATACTTTGAATGATAATCAAGATGCATTAATTAGTTTTAATGAATCTTTGCAAGATTCTACACAAATAAATTTCAGTCAAAATTGCAATGCACTTAACCTAGAAGATTTAAATATTCAGAGTGGATTTGAGATGTCCCCCAATCCTATAATAGATGAATTAAATTTAACCATACCATTAGAGAATATTGGCGGTTTATTTACAATATATAATAGTGTAGGACAACTAATCTTTCAAGAAATAATCAACAATAATATATTTCAAATTAATTTATCCAGTTTATCAAAAGGGGTTTATATAATAAAGTACTCGAAAGAATCTTTAAAATTATCAAGTAAGTTCATAAAACTATAAAAACCACGTAAATACTTTATAAAAATTTACAATTTAGTCCAATTTAGGCAACTTAAAAGCATCTAATGCACTGCTAGTTTTCATTAAAGCTTCAATTGCGTCAGTGGTTCTAGGAGCTTCTTCAGATAAATTAATTGGGCCGTTTTCAGAAATCAGAATGTCATCTTCAATTCGCACGCCAATTCCCCACCATTTTTTATCACATTCACTCCCATGAGGAATATAGATTCCGGGCTCAATAGTAATGACCATATTGGCTTTAAATGGCCCTTTTAAATTAACATCATGAACATCTAAACCTAGATAATGGCTTGTACTATGTGGGAAATATTTTCTAGTTTCTTTTTCATTTTTTAAAATCCCAAGCTCAATCAGTCCTTGCGTAATAATAGCTCTAGATGCCGTATCAGTATCTTTTGTAGTATTACCCACAATTGATGCTTTTATCCCAGCAACTTGCGCCCTTAAAACCAAATCATATATTGTTTTTTGTTCTGGGCTAAAGGTACCATTTGCAGGAATAGTTCTTGTGACATCTCCAGAATACCCATGATATTCGGCTCCTAAATCCATAAGGACCAATTCATCCTGAACTACAGTTTTACTATTTTCAATATAATGAAGAATACAACTATTGTTTCCTGAGCCAATTACTGATGGAAAGCCCTCATATTCACTATTGTATTTTTTATATACATATTCATGAACACCTTGAATTTCAGATTCAGACATTTCGGTGTGCATGGCTTTCATTACTTCAATTTGACCAATTGCTGAAATGCGAATTGCTTTTGAAAGTAATACAAGTTCTTCTTTTGTTTTAATTTGTCTTAATTCTGCCATTAACTTCGATAAAATTTTGAAATCTTTTTTAATTTCATAAGCCTCATAACCTTTTTGCATCAATTTCTTGCGCACTGGTTTACCTGTAATTTTATCGGTTTCGACATAATCAATTTTTCTTTTAAAAGTTTCAACTAAATCATATAAGTCTGCTTTATTACGACTAGAATCTCTTAGATCATTTTTAAAGTCGTTCATTAATATTATATTGAATTTTGCATAATCAATTTTGGAATCAATAAAATCTTTGCCTGAATTCGCCAATTTAAATCCAAGCTTTTCTTTTGCACCTTCTATTCCTAATCTATATCCAGTCCACTGTTCATATTTTAGGTTTCGTTCTTGCACATACAATACTTCATTAAATGTTTCGCCCTGAGCATTAATTTGATTTTCAGAGTAAATTACTAGAACACCATTAGGTTCTTTGTATCCTGTTAGGTAATAAAAATTAGGATCTTGATGAAAAACATAATCCACATCATTTGACCGATTACGTACGGCATTTGTAAAAAACACAGCCATGCTATTAACGGGCATGACAGCCCTTAGCGCCGCCCTTCGCTCTTTATGGAATTCTTTAGATAAATAGTCGTCTGGTAATCGATCTTGTGCTACTAATGTTAGTGAACTTATTAAAGTAATAATAATGGTTAATCGGAAATTCATACTAATTTTATTTGAGACATTGAAATTACATAAATAAGATCTTTTATAAAAAAGTTTAACAGCACATTTATAAAACATTTAAAGCAAATTTATGTAGTTTTGTCTAACTAATTAATTAAGATCTAATAATGAAAAATACTGCATTAACAACAACTCATGAAGCTCTAGGCGCAAAATTAGTGCCTTTCGCTGGTTATAATATGCCTGTACAATATGAAGGTGTGAACATAGAACATGAAACTGTTAGGACTGGTGTTGGCGTTTTTGATGTATCGCACATGGGAGAATTCTTAATTGAAGGGCCTAATGCCTTAGATCTTGTACAGAAAGTTTGTAGCAACGATGCGTCTAAATTAACAATAGGAAAAGCGCAATACAGCTGCTTCCCGAATGATAATGGCGGCATTGTTGATGATTTAATTGTATATAAAGTTAAAGAAGAGACATTTTTGTTAGTTGTGAATGCCAGTAATATTGAGAAGGATTGGAATTGGATTTCATCTAAAAATGATGTTGGTGCAGAAATGAAAGATTTAAGTGACGCCTATTCTTTATTAGCGATTCAAGGTCCTAAAGCCATAGAGGCGATGCAAAGTTTAACCAGTCACGATTTATCAAACATCAAATTTTATAATTTTGAAATTGGTGATTTTGCAGGCATAGAACATGTTATTATTTCGGCAACTGGATATACTGGAAGTGGTGGCTTTGAAATTTATTGCAAAAATGAAGACGTTAAACAAGTTTGGGACAACGTTATGGAAGCTGGTAGCGATTTCGGCATTAAACCAATAGGACTGGCAGCCAGAGATACTTTACGTCTTGAAATGGGTTATTGTTTATACGGAAATGATATCGATGATACAACTTCTCCTATTGAAGCTGGTTTAGGATGGATTACAAAATTCTCAAAATCCTTTACAAATTCGGAAGCATTGGAAGCTGAAAAACGTCGAGGCTCAGAACGCAAGCTTATTGCTTTTGAAATTGACGATCGCGGTATTCCTAGACAAGGTTATGACATTGTAGATAATCAGGGTAAAACTATAGGAGTAGTTACTTCTGGAACAATGTCTCCATCTCTTGGAAAAGGTATAGGGCTAGGATATGTGCCAGTTATATTTTCAGATGTTAATAGTAAAATTAATATTCAGATTCGTAAAAATGCGGTTCCTGCCACTGTTATAAAATTACCTTTTTATAAAGGTTAAAATTGTCCAATGGATGGATTAAATGAAAGAGAAGGACAGTAAACATAGAATACTTATACTTGGTGCCACTGGATTTATTGGCGCTGCAATATATAGAGAACTCTGTCCCTATTTTAAAACCTTTGGAACTTATAGAACACCCAATAAAGACTTAAAAAAAAACAAGCATTTTATACAGTATAATGTTGAAGAAGATGATGTTTATGAAATTTTAGAATTTGTAAAACCTTCAATAGTAATATCGAGTTTACGAGGTGATTTTCATGCACAATCCATTGCTCATCAGCATATTTCAGAATACATAACTACCCATGATTGTAAGATAATCTACTTGTCTTCTGCCAATGCATTCGACGCTTATAGTAAATATCCAAGCTATGAGTTTGACAAAACTTTAAGTGCTAGTGTTTATGGACATTTTAAAATTAAAGTTGAAAACATGTTGCTTCGTTTGCCAAAGAAAAAGGCGGTTGTTATAAGACTTCCAATGGTACTTGGCGTTCACTCTCCCAGAGTTAGAGAAATCAAACAACACATTGATGAAGGCACTGCAGTCGAGATTTTTCCTAACATTATAATGAATGTTACAACTGATATAAAAGTCACTCAGCAAATTCATTATATTATAAATAGAAACAAATCAGGGATTTTTCATTTGGGGAGTACAGATTTAGTTCATCATGATGAGTTTTTCAAAGATCTAGTAGAACAAATCACTTCAAAAAAAGTAAACTACAAACAAGTTTATACAACCAATGAAGATCGTTATTTAGCTGTTTTACCCAAATTTAATAAGCTCCCTAAACACCTTCAAATTACAAGTTCCAAAGTTTTAGAAGATCTTCATAAATAACTATGTTAATTATAATTTTTTTTCTAAATTTAGAGAAACAATATTCATTATATGACACCTCTCACTCAAGATACTATTGAGAAAAAATTATTACGATTTCCAGATTGGGAATTTTATGACAACGCATTACACGCTGAATTTGAATTTAACAGTTTTAAAGATTGTTTTAGCGCTATGAGCAGAATTGCTTTTGAATGTGAAGCACTTAATCATCATCCAAATTGGTCGAATGTATATAATGTTTTAACAATATCATTGTCAACGCATAGTGCCAAAGGCGTCACAAATAAAGATTTTCAACTCGCTGAAGCTATTGAAGCTATTGTTGAACCAGATGAAGATTGAAACAGAATTTTTTGTCTCATCACATTTTAATAGGGCTCCCCAAATTTTATGAAACAAACATTCTTCTTTATATTCTTCATTTTTACATTTGCTAATATTCATTCTCAAAACCAATCTTCCTTTTGTGATCAAGTCGAAGCATTGGCTAAATTTATCAATGAAAATCATTACAGTCCTAAGACTGTAAACGACTCCTTGTCAACACATGTGTTTCACTTATTTATGGATATTGTTGATAGCAACAAACGCTATTTTACGCAAGCAGACATTGATGCTTTTAAGAAAGATGAGTTTAATATAGATGATTATATTAATACAAAACAATGCGGATTTATTGATAAATATATTAGTGCATATCAAGAACGAATTAATACTACAATTCGCATCATTTCAAGTCTTAAGGATGAGACATTAGATTATTCGGGAAAAGACAATTTGAATTTCACTACTAAGGAAAATTTTAAATATTTCGATGACAGTCAAAAAATGAAATTATATTGGAGTAAACGTATTCGTTATGAAGTCGTTCAACAAATTCTAGATAAAGACTCCATTATAGCATCAGTAAAGAAAAATTTTAAAGCTTTAGAACATGGTGTCAAATCGAAAGTTATTCAGAATGAAATTTGTCTACTAGAAGAAATTTTGTCACAATCTGGAGGAATTGATCAATTTATAAAAGAGGCATTTTTGAATGCCTTCACAAATTATCAAGATCCAAATTCAAGTTTTTTTAATAGCTCGGATAAAATGCAATTCGAATCCTCAGTTACAAGCAACCAAGAAGGTTTTGGAATTTTCACTTCAAAAAATGACAATGGCGATATCATTATTGCACATATTGTTTCAGGAAGTCCTGCTCATAAGCACGGAGGATTTGAGGTTAATGACATCCTGAAATCCTTAAAATCTGGTGATGATGTTCTAGAAACATTTTGTATTTCAATTGAAGATATTCATGCTTTTACCAATAACAAGCTACATCGCAACATAAGCTTTAAAATAAAAAAACAAAATGGAAATTTAGTCGCTATTAATTTAACAAAAGAGCTCATTAAAAACGAAGGTAATTTAGCGAAGGCTTATGTATTAAAAAGCAAGAAAACGATTGGTTATTTGAACATTCCTAGTTTTTATACAAATATGGAATCAACTTATGGATTAGGACTTGCTAACGACGTTGCCAAAGCACTTTATGAATTGCAAAAAGAAGGAATAGAGGGCTTAATTATCGACCTGCGATTTAACGGCGGAGGATCGATGAAAGAAGCAACAGATTTGTCTGGGATGTTCATTAATCGTGGTCCTGTAAGTATATTAAAATATAGAGAACGTGAAAATTATACGCTTAGAGATGCAAACCGCGGCTCACTTTTCAGCAAACCTATTGTTGTTTTAGTTAATAGTTTTAGTGCGTCGGCTTCAGAGTTTTTTGCAAGTGCCATGCAAGATTATAATCGCGCAATTATTGTTGGGTCAAGAACTCATGGAAAATCTAGTGCTCAAACAATTTTGCCTTTAAGCGAATCTGAAGAACTGGGCTTTTGTAAAGTTACAGTTGAAAAATTTTATAGAGTAACAGGTGGCAGTATTCAATCTAAAGGTGTGATTCCAGATATTATACTACCAACATTTTATGACGGTTTTAAATCAGAAGAGCAATTTATGGACTACGCATTTGAAAATGACTCTACTTCAGTGCGTTTAAAACATCGACCACTTTCAAAATTAAATTTAGATTCGACGCACGTATTAAGTCAAAAAAGAATTAAAAGCAACTTAGCATTTGAAGGCATTAAACAATTAAATGCATTAGTACTTAAAAATTATATAAATAAAACAGCAAACTACCCACTAACCCTAGATGCGATTCATAACGATCAATTAAATACAAAGACGCAATGGAATGTGTATTCAAAGCAAATTGATGCAGCAGTAGCCTCTTTTGACGTGAGCAACTTAAAACGTATCGATGAGTTGTTAGCATATAATTCCGAAGACAAACAACTAAACGCCCTGAGCTTAAAAGACATTGCCACAGATATTTATATAGACGAGGCATACCAAATTATAAATGATTTTATTAACCATCACACATCAAACTAGTATGAAACTATTGCCTTGCCTCCTAGTGCTCTTTCTTTTTACAATGCCCAAAACCGCATCAGCGCAAAACTTTAAAACTGCAGTAGATTATTTAAATTTTGTGAGTGAAGAACAAGAGGTTATTTCAAAAAACATGTGGAAATACACTAAAGCTATTGCTCATAGTAAAAGCGATAAAAATGTAACTAATAAACGTAAGGTGTTAATTAAATCTATTGAACGTGCTATTCTAAAAATTGAGCGAGCGAAGGGTTTTGATGGAGACAGGTATAAAAATCAAGTTTTAGATTACTTGAACTTCAATAGAGATCTATTAAATGAAGATTATGCAAAAATCTTAGATATGAAAGCAGTTGCAGAACAATCGTATGATGCTATGGAAGCCTATATGCTTATGCGAAAATTAGCAGATGAAAAAATGGCGGAGTCTCAGGCTAATTACGAAATGAACTTTCATTTGTTCGCAGCTAAAAACAACATAGAAATTATTAAAAATGAATCTGATTTAGGTAAGAAAATGAAACTCTCAAATATAGTTTTCGAGCATTATAATGAACTCTATCTTGTCTTTTTCAAAGTGTATGTCAACGAATTGTATTTATGGGAAGCCATGGAACGTAAAGATGTAAGCGCTATTCAACAAAACACAAACGCTTTAAATAAAGCTGCAATTGAAGGCCTCAAAGTACTGGATACAACAAACGTATATAAAAATGACACATCTATAGTGGAAGCTACACGCACTATTTTTGAATATTATATCGATGAAAGTGAAAACCAAATTCCGGAATTAGTAGACTTCTATATTCTAAATGAGAGTATGACCGCTATAACAGAAACTTTAGAAAAAACTCCAGAACGCAAACGTACCAAGAAGCAAATTGATGCTTATAATAAAAAAGTTAAAGAAGTTAACAAGGCCGTTAAGACCTATAATTCAATTAATGATAAATTAAATGTTCGACGTCAAAAAACTTTAAACGGATTAAATATGGCTAACGATACGTTTTTATCTAAACACATACCAAAGGACTAAGAGTTTTTTTTAAATTTGCTACCACGAAGTTAAACACACAAATAAAAATATAAAATGGGAAGAGCTTTTGAATTCCGTAAAGCACGTAAAATGAAACGTTGGTCAGCCATGAGCAAAGCATTTACGCGTATTGGCAAAGATATCGTTATGGCAGTTAAGGAAGGCGGTCCTGATCCAGATAGCAATTCTCGCTTAAGAGCTGTCATACAAAATGCCAAGGCAGTTAATATGCCTAAAGACAATGTAGAACGCGCCATTAAGAAAGCAAGTGAAAAAGGGCAAGGTGATTATAAAGAAGTTTTATTTGAAGGCTATGCACCACATGGCATTGCCATTTTAGTTGAAACTGCAACCGATAACAACACGCGTACCGTGGCAAATGTGAGAAGTTACTTTAATAAATGTGATGGGAATCTTGGTACATCTGGCTCTGTTATTTTTATGTTTGACCACACCTGTAATTTCAGAATTGCCTCTGAAAATTTAGATCCAGAGGAATTGGAATTAGAGTTCATAGATTTTGGTGCTGAAGAAGTTTTCGCTGATGACGATGGTATTCTTATTTATGCACCTTTTGAAAGTTTCGGAGCTATTCAAGCTGAATTAGAATCTAGAGACATTGAAATCTTATCATCAGGTTTTGAACGTATTCCTCAAGTTACGAAAGCAATTTCCGAAGCACAATCTACAGATGTAGAAAAACTACTTGAAAAACTTGAAGAGGACGACGATGTCCAAAATGTGTATCACACTATGGAAGAAACTACAGATTAGTGAATTAGAGTATTGTTTCGTTATTATTTCCTAATTTAGTAACATACGTTTCAACCACATACATTTTACCGTGTATCAGTTAATTAAAACATGACATCATGAAATTAGGAGCATTCTCAATAAGTCTTAATGTAAAAGACATTCAGAAATCGAAAACATTTTATGAAAATTTAGGATTCGAGGTTTTCGCTGGTGATTTGGAAAACAATTACTTGATCATGAAAAATGAAAACACGCTTGTTGGACTTTTTCAAGGCATGTTTGAAAACAATCTCTTAACCTTTAATCCAGGCTGGGATACTGATGCCAATACAATTGATGATTTTGATGACGTTAGAGCTATACAAAAAAGTTTGAAATCTAAAGGAATTAAAATTGAAAACGAAGCCGACGAAACTTCAATCGGTCCTGCTAGTTTTGCTGTTTACGATCCTGACGGGAATGTAATACTTATTGATCAACACATTTAACAGTGCTTATTTACAAGTTAAATCATGTGCTACGATATTAAAGCGACCTTAGAAGCGCAACTCTTAAGAGCAAAACGAAGAAATGATTTGCAAGCCATTGAGGAGATCGTTGAAAAATTAATACCATATACTGACCTGCCATTACATCATGTGTCTGGATTTACGCATCCCAATATGCTTATTTATACAGATCGATCTCCAGAGTTTCCAGAAGTGGCTACTTGGGGCCTTGTTCCGCATTGGGTAAGAGATAAGGAGCAATTAAAAAAGCTATGGAATACTACTTTAAATGCACGAAGCGAAACAATATTCGAAAAACCATCATTTAGAGAATCGGCTCAAAATCATAGATGCATAATTTATGTTGATGGTTTTTATGAGCATCATCATTTTAAAAATAATGTATATCCTTTTTTTATTCAGAGAAAAGATAAATGTTCAATGGCCTTAGCTGCGCTTTATTCTGAATGGCGCAACCCAAAAACAGATGGTGTGACTAATACATTTACAATAGTCACATGTGAAGGCAATTCATTAATGAAAAAAATTCATAATAGCCCTAAGCTTAAAGGGCCAAGAATGCCATTAATTCTCAACGAAGATATGGAGGACAAATGGCTTAACTCTATTAAGAGCACACAAGATATAGATGAATTGAAAGTAGTTTCAATAACCAATCTGGAAAATGAATTATTAGCGCATACAGTAAATCGATTAAGAGGTAAAACATATCTTGGAAATACAGAAAACGCAGTGGAAGAGTTCATCTATGACGAATTAGTATTTTGAAAATGTATTAAAATAATTTCTCTAAATTAGACTTTAATACATTCTCTATGAAAGCCCTTCTCCTACTCTTTTATTTGTCCGCAAACTTGATTGAAACCCAAATTCAATCAGAACATATTGGCATATACCAGGCAATTTATAATATGAATGATGGTGCTCAAATTAAATACACCTTAACACTTAATGAAAATGGGACTTTCAATTTTCATTTTTACAGAAAACTAATATGCGAAGGCTGTATTGAAGAAAATAATTATGGTCGAGGTACATGGTTTTCAGATCAAAAACTTATCTACTTTAAAACTTTAATCGAAAATGACCTAAATGAGAATTACAAGCTAAACTTTCAAAATTCGAAAGCGCGATTTGATCGAAAATCTAGTCGTAACAAATCACAAGAAATAGTTCCAGATCGATTGCGATTTTATGAGCCAGAAATATTTTGGGTTGAAGGAACGGAACTAACTAGAATTTAATTCCAAAAGCATTAAATTGGGGATTTTTCGTGAATATACAGATTCAAAATCAACTATTTACTAACTTAGGAACATCGAATTCCTTCAAGAAATCAAATTGAAACTAAATGAAAATACTAATTAAAACATTTTACACAGCCTTTAACAATTTGGATGCTGAAACCATGATTTCATGTTATCATCACGATATTATTTTTGAAGATCCCGCTTTTGGAATTCTAAAAGGTGAAAAAGCAAAAAACATGTGGCGAATGTTATGTGCATCCCAAAAAGGGAATACATTTGATGTTAAATTCTCTAAAATTGAAGCTGACGAAAAGAAAGGTTCTGCCCATTGGGAAGCTTTTTATAACTTCAGTAAAACTGGACGCTCAGTACATAACAAGATTGATGCTACATTTGAATTTAAAGATGGTAAAATCATTAATCATATAGATCATTTTGATTTACATAATTGGGCAAAACAAGCTATAGGCTTCAAGGGGTTTTTACTTGGTGGGACGTCGTTCTTCAAAACTAAATTACAAGGTCAAACTAATGCTTTACTCTCTAAGTTTGAATCTAAACAATAACAACTTTAGTAATGAATTCTAAAACAACTATCAATGGAACACGTCATGTTTTAGCTGTTAAGAACTTAGAGAAATCTGTTGCTTATTATGAAGAGCAATTAGGATTCGAATCTGTTTGGTCAGGAAGTGGTTGGCATTTTTTAAAACGAGAAGCCTTTTTTATTATGCTGGGAGAATGTCCAGATGACAGCTCTGCTTTTGAAACTAAGAATCACTCCTATTTCGCATATATCGAAGTAATTAGCATTGATGCATTATATATTGAATTTAAAGCAAAAAAGGTAGAAATAATTTCGGAAATGGCAGATAAAGAATGGAAACAACGAGAGTTTTCTATTCGAACTATTGACGGTCATCGAATCATGTTTGGCCAAGCGATTTAGTATTTTAACATTTCATTTTAAAAATTTCCTTTTGATATTTTCTATATTAGTCGCTTCAACCAATGCTTATATAAGCAATTCACTTTAAACTATTTACTACATTATGAAAATTCAAAAACCAACTGCCATTAAATATCTTACAATGGCCCTTGTTTTATGTGCTTTTCTTATGCCGCAAAACGCAGAAGCACAACGTAAAAACAAAAGGAAGAAGGACAAAACAGAAAGTTCTACACCAAAACCACCAGAAAAACCAAAGACTAAATCAATAAGCGATTTAGTCAAGAAAAGTAAAAAGATAGAAGGTTTATTTACTATTTATCAAGATACTATTAACGGATCGATGCAAATGATTGTTACTGAAGATCAGATCGATAAAGAATTCATTCATTTTGTACAAATTGGTGATGGTGTTATCGATGCAGGAGCACTCAGAGGTGTATATGCTGGATCTAAAGTGTTTAAGGTCAAAAAATATTTTGACAAAATTGAATTCGCTACTCAAAACAACTCATTCTATTTTGACCCTGATAACGCTCTATCTAAAGCTAAAGATGCAAATATTAGTGAAGGCATCATGGCAAGTGTGAAAATTGAAGCACATGACAAAGAGAAAGGACACTATTTAATTAAAGCCGACGGTCTATTCTTAAAGGAAACGCTTGCTCAAATTAAGCGTCCACGATTCCCTGGACAGTCTCCAATGTCATTTACGCTTGGAAATCTTGATAAAACAAAATCAAAAATTAGAGCGATTAAAAATTATGAAGAGAATACCAACATGGAAGTTGAGTATGTATATTCAAAACCTTCTGTATTGAATGGTGGTTCTAATGCCGTTACCGATGGTCGTAACGTGAGCATCAAAGTATTTCATAGTTTATTGAATATGCCAGAAAATGATTTTGAACCACGATTTGATGACCCCAGAGTTGGATATTTTACTACTCAAGTTAACGATCAAACATCTAATAGTTCAGCTCCTTACAGAGATTTGATTCACAGATGGCACTTAGTTAAAAAGGATCCAAATGCTGCTATTTCTGATCCTGTTGAACCAATAACTTGGTGGATGGAAAATACAACACCAGTCGAATGGAGAGAAACAATCACTAAAGGTGTGTTAGAATGGAACAAAGCTTTTGAAAAGGCTGGATTCAGTAACGCAATGGCGGTTAAAATGCAACCAGACGATGCCGATTGGGATGCTGGAGATTTGAGATATAATGTTTTAAGATGGACATCCTCACCAAGAGCTCCATGGGGTGGTTACGGACCGCATTTTGTAAATCCAAAAACTGGACAAACATTAGGTGCAGATATTATGTTAGAATTTGCACATTTTACAAATCGTGTGTTTATTGATAGAGTTTATTCATTAGCAGCGAATGAAGCCGAATTTGATCCTTCTCAATATTTACAAGATAACCAAATGTTATGTTCTTTAGGTCATGTGATGCATGAAAACACGATGTTTGGTAAGGCTGTGCTTGCAGCAGCTGGAGCTTCAGAATGGGAAATGGAACGTATGAAAAAGGAAGGTATGATAGCATTAATAATGCACGAGGTTGGACATACTTTAGGATTAAATCATAACATGAAAGCCAGTCAATTGTTCTCTCCTGAGCAACTTGCTGATGCAGCGTTTATTGAAGGTAAATGCTTAACTGGTTCTGTTATGGACTATGCAGGTATTAACTTAACTACAGATAGAAGTAAACAAGGTCAATATTATGATACTGCTGTTGGTCCTTATGACGTATGGGCAATTCAATATGGTTATACACCATTTAAAAATAAAGGTGAAGAAATTGCATTATTAAACCAATCAACGCGTCCAGAATTAATTTTTGGTAACGATGCTGATGATATGCGATCTCCTGGAAAAGCGATGGATCCTAGAGTAAACGTAAGTGATTTATCTAACGATGCAATTGGTTATTCTATTGATCGTATTGAAATGGCGACAGGTATGATGAAAGATGTTAAAACTAAGTTTGCAAAAACAGGTGAATCATACCAGGAGTTAAGACGTATTTATTACCTTTTAAGTGGTCAAAGAGCAGGTGCAGGAAACATCATTTCAAGATATATTGGAGGTGTTTATGTTGATAGAGCTATGGCAGGACAAGCTGGTGGAACGCAACCTTATACGCCAGTTAGTTTAGAAGATCAAAAAAGAGCAATGAACGCATTAAGTAAGTATATTTTTGCTCCTGACGCTTTTAACACACCAAGTGATTTGTTTAATTATCTTGCAATGCAGCGTAGAGGTTTCAACTTTTTTGCTCGTTCTGAAGATCCAAAAATTCATGCACAAGTGTTAAGGTATCAACGTAATGTTTTAAGACATATCTTACATCCAAATACATTACAAAGAATAACGGATAGTGAACTTTATGGAAATGAATACAAGCTTTCTGCTTTTATGACAGATTTAAATAATGCTATCTTTAAAGCTGACATCTATAGTAATGTAAATTCATTCAGACAAAATTTACAGTTAGAGTATACGAATGGTTTAATTGATATGCTTACAAGCAAACAATCTGGAAGATTTACACATACTGCTAAATCTATGGCCTTATATAATTTAAAGAAAATAAGAACTATGGCTGCGCCATCAGGAGATGTGTCTTCTAGAGCTCATAAACAACATTTAAGAACTCTAATAGATAATTCATTAAAAGAGATCAAGTAATTTTTCAAAATTAGTGTTATTAAAAAAGCTACTTCATGTGATGTGAAGTAGCTTTTTTAATATGTAGTCATGACTGTTTCTTTTTAGGGACTCTATAGTTTACTTTATGTTTCAGTCACTGAATACATAATATTAATCTCAAAATCTATGCCACTTAACTTAGATACATTCCTTTTTAAACAAAATTATTCTTTAATTTTAACTTTAAAATAGATTATGAGTTGGATAAAAGTGATTCCATTTGAGGAAGCCTCAGGAAAATTAAAAGCCATTTACACTAAAATAAAAGGCCCAAACAATCAAATTAATAACGTACTTAGTATACACAGTTTACGTCCGCATACACTTACAGGACATATGAGTCTTTATAAAAGTACGTTACACCATTCTAGCAATACGTTTCCAAATTGGTTTCTTGAATTCCTTGGAACTTATACCAGTTATATTAATAACTGCGAGTATTGTTATAAGCATCATTTTGAAGGCATGAAGCGTTTTTTAGAAGATGATAAAAAATCAAGTGCTTTACACCGCCATATAGAAGACGATACATTAAGTGAAATTTTAAATGATCAAGAAATGGCATTATCCAATTATGCCAAAACCCTCACTTTAAAACCCGATAGTTTATCTGAAGCAGATATAACTTTGCTGAAATCTTTAGGGATAACTGATGGCGAAATATTAGAGGTAAATCAGGTTGTAGCTTATTTTAATTATGCCAATCGAACCGTTTTAGGATTAGGAGTTAATACTGAGAATGAAATATTAGGATTATCTCCAAAAAACAAAGACAATGACACTGCTTGGAATCATGAATAATTTATGAATATTCAGTGATTTTTCCGACTACACCTTTATAAAAGCTTTTCATAAATCTAAAATCGGCTTCCATATCATCAGTTGGATAAAACGGTTCAGAAATATTATTTTGCTTGTTTTTAAAGTCTAAGGTAAACATAATAATAGGCACTTTTGCAGCTTTAGCAATGTAGTAAAATCCAGTACGCCACTCGGCTACTTTTTTTCGCGTCCCTTCTGGCGCCAAGGTCATTCTGAACTCATCGCGATCTCTAAACAATTTTGCAATGGCTTCAACTTTATTTTCTTTATTTTGTCTATTAATAGGAGCGCCCCCAATAGAACGCAAATACCATCCTATAGGGCCAGTGAATAATTCCTTTTTAGCAATAAAATTAGTTTTAATATTTAAAACCTTCCGAAGAAGAATCCCTATAAAAAAGTCATGCCAACTGGTATGAGGTACTGCTATTATTATTGCTTTTTTTATAGTATTTACAGACATGGTAGTATTGCCAACCACTTTCCAACCGAGGAGTTTAAAATAGATAAATTTAGCCAACCATTGCATCGCTTACATTTTTTGGTATAATGCTTTTAGCTTATCTCTAGTAATAACTTGTTTCCATTTTTTACCAATTGCATTTTCCCATAGCGGTTCTAATCCAAGAGCAACGTCAATCATAATATCAAATTGACTGTCATCTAAATCGGCACAAATACCTTGTGGAAGACTAATTTGATGATTCGCTTTCATTTGCTTAAATAGCTTTACGCCTTCAGGATAGAACTCTTCCAAATGATCAAAAACGATACAATTTCCGATACCATGTTTAGTACCTAAAAGGTACGATAACCCATAGCTCATGGCATGTGCAACACCAACTTGAGAATAAGCAATACTCATACCTCCATGCCAAGAAGCCATCATTAACTTATCCTGTGAATCTTGATCTGATAAATTTCCATTAACAAAAATCTCCGTACATAACTCATATGCTTTTTCTCCATAAGATTTACTAAAAGCATTAAGATAGGTTCCATTCAAAGATTCAATGCAATGGATATAGCAATCCATTCCAGTATAAAACCACTGATCTTTAGGGACATCTTTAGTTAGTTCAGGATCTAAAATAACTTGATCAAAAGGCGTGTAATCAGAGTTGATTCCTAATTTTTTATCAGGACCTGTCAATACAGTAGTTCTTGACACTTCAGCTCCAGTACCAGAAATTGTAGGCACACCAACATGAAATATGGCTGGGTTTTTTACCAAATCCCAACCTTGGTAATCTTTAGCTTCACCTTTATTAGTTATCATTATAGAAACAGCCTTAGCTAAGTCTAAAATAGTTCCTCCTCCAATTCCAATAATCCCAGAAGGTCTGTCTTTATGAGATACTATAATCTGTTCAACCAATTCGTCAACTTGAGATGTTTTAGGTTCTTCATTTGCAGAAACATATATCAATTGGTCTGCATATGACAAAGGGATTCTAGAGGTCATCCATGAATTACCTTTAAACACATCATCAACTAAAAAAATAAATGGTGCTTTAACATTTAATCGTTTTGGAGAAATAATATCCGATAACTGATTAAAACTGCCTCGTCCAAATATAATTCTGGACACCATTGGATAATTTTTATATTTCATTTACTCGTCTTCTTTAGCAAAATTAAAAACATAGTTGGTTATACCTTTCTATTTATTCAAATATTGTTGAAATTTTTCAGCAAACATGCCAACATCATAACCATCAACCAAAGCATGATTAGCATAAATTGCTACATTCATTTCTAATGTATCTTTTGATTCAACCGTTTTACTAAATGCTAATTTAGGAACGGTATCAAAATTTCCAGAAACAGCTTCTTTATGTCCAGTGAAATTAACCCATGGTAAAGCTGAACAATGAATGCAATCTAATTTATTTTCTGGTGGATAAAAATCATTTGTATTTAATATTCGTAATTTCTCTGCATCAATATTATGAATAAACTCATTAATATCTGTACTATAACGAATATAAGATAATGCAAATGTATTATCAGCTCGCATTAAAGTTGCTGACGCATGTATTGTATCATATTTAACAATTTCATCGTTTTCAACTCTTAGTTTAAGTGCATCAACATCATTAATTGCTTTCATACAATCATGCAAATACACACCAAAAAAACTAACATTAAGTGCTTTTGATAATTTATGTGCATTGGTAACGTCAAATGGGATTGTGACTCCAAAATACGGATCTGCCATTGAACTAAAATGTTCAAAATGCTGTTTTCTTTTCCACGTATTTACATCAATCACTTCCATTAATTAATTTAAAATTGGTTTTAGTTCTAATAAACTGTTAATGGTTTTATAATCCTTATTATTTGATTCATTTTCTGAGACCAATTCATGTTGCCATGTGGTATGAAATGGAACATGAATAGCATGTGCTTTAATACTAATAAGAGGTAATATATCCGATTTCAGAGAATTACCGATCATCAAAAATTCAGAGGGTTTTATATCTAAATGATTCAATAAATTAGAATAATTATCTTCTTTTTTATCACTTAACACTTCTATATGATGAAAATAATCTGTTAAACCAGATTTCTCCAATTTGCGTTCTTGATCTAACAAATCTCCTTTAGTGACAAGAATTAGCCTATAATTTTCAGAAAACGATTTAAGTACTTCCTCTACACCATCTAAAAGTTCTACTGGCTTATTGAGCATATCTTTACCAATATTTAGTATTGCTTCTAAGGTTGAAGGAGCAACGTTCTGATTTGATAATTCTAGTGCCATCTCGACCATTGATAGTATAAATCCCTTCACACCATACCCATATAATGGAAGGTTTTTCATTTCCATTTTAAACAACTCTTGATCAATTTTATTAGGCGTTTCATAATTTGATAATAATCGTGCAAATTCCAGCTCGGCTTCACGAAAATAAGTTTCGTTTACCCAAAGTGTATCATCGGCATCAAAGCCAATTACTTTTATATTGCTATAATTTATTTCCATAAACGTTTTGCGCGTTCTAAATCTTCAGGAGTATCAATTTCTACACCTTCAACATGAGTTTCTACCATTTTAATACGCTTCCCATATTCAAGATATCTAATGCATTCTATCTTTTCCGTAGCTTCAATAAATTGCATAGGAAGCTTATAAAAATCAATAAGGGCTTGTTTCCTAAAAGCATAAATCCCTTTATGTTTAAAATATCTGGCTCCAACATTCTTATCTCTTGGATACGGAATTGGACTTCTTGAAAAATATAAGGCGAAGTTATTTTGATCTACTATTACTTTTACGGTATTCGGATTATTTATTTCATCCCAATCATGAATTTCAACCATTAAGGATGCTAAGTCAATATGTTTTGCGTCATCATCCTTAAAGACCTCCAATACTTTCGATAAGCTTTCTCTTTCAGTAAATGGTTCATCTCCTTGCACATTTACAACAATGTCTACATCTAGATTTTCCACAGCTTCAGCAATTCTATCACTACCAGATTGATGCTCCTTTTTGCTCATAATGGCTTTTCCACCATTAGAAACAATCTCATTATAAATAATATCACTATCAGTTACAACATACACATCATCAAACAAATTTGTCGCAACAGTTGCTTCATAAGTCCTGAGTATAACCGTTTTACCTGCAAGGTTCTGCATCAGTTTCGCTGGAAAGCGAGATGCACCATATCGTGCAGGAATCATAGAAATTATTTTCATATAATCTTGAAAGAATTCAATTCAAAAATAAAACTTTTATAGCGATTTTAGTCGTACTTGGTTTAATCTTTTTATAAAGTTTAAAAATAACATTCAAAAAGCAAATTATAGTTGTTCTTCAAAAATTTCATCTTTAAAACCAATAAGATACAATTTATCCTTAGCTCTTGTAACAGCTGTGTATAACCATCTCATATAATCTCTATCTAACCCATTTGGAAGATAAGGCTGTTCAACAAAAACGGTATTCCACTGACCCCCTTGAGATTTATGACAGGTAATAGCGTATGAAAATTTAACTTGTAATGCATTAAAATGTTTATTACCCTTAATTTTTAAAAACTTACGATAATTGGAAGTCTCCTCTTCATAATCTTTTTGAACTTCTTGGTACAGTCTATTAGAGTCTTCATATGTTAATGATGGTGATTCTGCTTCAATAGTATCTAATAGCAATACCGTTTCAAAAGGACGCATTTTTGGATAATCAACCATTTTAACTTTAACTTCGGCAAAACGAAAACCATACAATTCTTGAATACTGAAAATTTCTAAAACTTGAACGATATCTCCGTTCGCAATAAATCCCGCTTCTGTGGTTGCCTTAATCCAAAAATAATTATTTTTTACAACCATTAGGAAATCACCCACAGTTAATTCATTTTCATTGTATAAAATTCGATTTCGAATTTGTTGATTGTATAAATTCGCACGTTTGTTACTTCTAACTATGATCGCTGTTTCTTCATGTCCATTGGTACTATAAGCGTCATTTATAGCATCCATAACTTCATGACCATCAATAAGTCTAACAATATCCACAAAGCCATTTAAATTAAATCTAAATGCATCAAAAAAGTTGTCTTCTATGGCTTCTCTTAGCCGCGTTGCATTCTCTAATATTCCTGAATCTTGCTCTTGTCTCACCACTTCATCCAATTCCATGGTGGTAATTCTTTTATTATAGTTTAAATCCAACATTTGCGTATTCAAAGCTGGGCTTAGATCCGATTTCACAGGTGGTAACTGAGCTTTATCTCCAATAAGGAGTAATTTACATTTATGTCCTGAATACACATATTGCATCAAATCGTCCAATAACGATCCATTTTCAAACACTTTCGAATCTGCAGGACTATCTGGAATCATAGAGGCTTCATCAACAATAAAGATTGTATTTCGATGTTTGTTGGGTTGCAATACAAATTTAACACCACCACCTTTATCCTTTTTAGGAAAATATATTTTTTTATGGATCGTAAATGCTTCTTTTCCTGAATAATTGGATATAACTTTAGCTGCTCTACCTGTTGGTGCCATAAGTACAGCACTTTTTTTAGTTTCCCATAAATTGGAAACTAATGTTCCTATGATGCTCGTTTTTCCTGTTCCTGCATATCCTGTTAACACATAAAGTGCATTCGGAGTTAGGTCAAAAACGAATTCAGCAAGTTGATCCAAAACAATATTTTGCTTTGATGTTGGCTCAAATGGAAACTTTCTTTTTAAAAGTTTATAAAATTCTGATGAATTCATTCTGAAATACTAAAAATCTACAATCGGCAAGATACTATTTTAATAGTATCACATTCAGGCTTTATAAAATAAAAATATTGCCCTAAAAATGTGAAACAAATTTTATATCTTACGTTTTTATATGATTTTTATTTGCAATGGTTTTCGTGAATAAAAAAAAATTGTAGATTTGCGTAACACCTAAAAAAAGAACTAACTATGTTAACAATAATTATTGCCATTATAATTGTAATACTTCTAACAATCGGTATCGTTTGGTTGATTGACAAATTTGTACCAAAAAAGCTTAAGCCTGTATTAAATATTGCACTTTGGGGGCTAATCGCTTTTTTAGCGTATTCTACTTTTATGTCTGTCTATGGCGAAATTCAGTTCAATCAGTTAAAGAAGAAACGTTATGCTGTTGTAATTGAAAAATTAAAAGATATTAGAGATGCTGAATTAGCTCACCGTCAAGTTACTGGGAAGTTTACTGACAATTTTGATAATTTAGTTAAGTTTATAGATACCGCTCAATTCACTATTACACAACGTAGAGATTCTACAATATTAGACGTAGAAATGACAAAACGTTTTGGAGGTGTTGAAACACTAAAAGAAATAATCATTATTGATACCCTAGGATATGTTAGAGTAAAAGATTCTCTTTTCGGAACAGATTCTCGATATCAAACCATGATGGATGTGCCTGTTGGTGAGCCTGGAGCTAAATTTGTATTGAAAGCTGGTATGTTAGAAGAAATTCCAGTATTCGAAGCATCGGTACAAAAATCGGTTCTTTTATATGATCAAGATAAAAACTTAGTTTCAAAAGAAAATGAAGTACAACTTGTTGATGGTGTAAATGGCCCTGCAATTACTGTAGGATCAATGGATGAAATTAATACCAATGGAAACTGGCCAAAAAACTATTCAAACGACCAATAGTTTGAATTCTCAAATACCTAATAAACTGTCCATTCAAATTAGTTTGAGTGGACTTTCTTTTTGTGTTCTAAATAGTCAATCAAATGTTATTGAACATTTTCAGCAGATAGACTTTGATAAAAAATTGACGCCACAGGTGCTTCTAGATCGATTATCAACAATTTTTGATACGAATTCAACTTATTCTGGCCAATTTGAGACTGTTTTATTAATTTATCATAACCAGCTATCAAGCATAGTCCCTAAGCTTCTTTTTAATGAACAAAACAGTGCTGACTATTTAAAATTTAATGCCAAAATATTAAAAACTGATTATATAACACATGATCAGATTGAAATTAATGACAGTGTCAATGTCTATGTTCCATTAGTTAATATTAATAATTACATCTTCGACAAATTTGGAGCATTTGAATTTAAACACGCTTCAACTATATTAATTGAAACATTACTTAAAACAGAATTAAGTGCTAAAGAGTCAAGGTTTTATATTAATGTTGAGAAAAACCACTTAGAAATAATATTAATTGAGAATGGTGCTTTGATCTTTTATAATGCCTTCGAATACGATAGCGTTGAGGATTTTATCTATTATATCTTATTTACTTTAGAACAACTTCATTTAGACCAAGAGCATTTAAAAGTAGTCTTAACTGGTTCAATACATAAAAATGATGCTAATTATAAAATATTATATAAATACATAAGACATATCGAATTTATACAGCCAATTAAGACATTTAAATATGCTTCAAATATTGAACCATTTAGCAATTACAATCACTTCATAATACTCAATAGTTTTTAATGCGAATCATTTCAGGACAATATAAAGGACGACGTATAAATGCACCAAAAAAGCTGCCAGTGCGTCCAACTACAGATATGGCCAAAGAGGCTTTATTTAACATCATTAATAACCACTATTATTTCGATGACATTAGCGTATTAGATTTATTTGCCGGAACCGGTAGCATTAGTTACGAATTTGCATCAAGAGGTACTGAGAATATTACTTCAGTGGATGCACATTTTGGATGCATCAAATTCATAAATGAAACGGCAGACCTCTTTGAAATGAGTATTAATACTATTAAAAGTGATGTCTTTAAGTTTTTGGAAAAAACAAAATCACAAGCCACTGTAATATTTGCTGATCCTCCATATGCTTTTACGGATGTACAATTTGCAAGTATCCCCAAACTTATTTTTAAAAATAATCTTCTTGAAAAAGAGGGACTATTAATTGTTGAACACTCTAAACAGACAAATTTATCTCAACTTGAAAATTTCCGCTATTCAAAACATTATGGTGGTAATGTATTTAGTTTTTTTGAGCATGAGTAAGTAGTATTTTTCTGTATTTCATTTTTTTTTAGTAACTTAGTAATATTACTCCCTATTACGCATTTCCTCAAAGCGTATAAATAGTTTAACCGTTGCCTCTTTTTTACCACTACATTTTGATATGGTTGATTTTTGAATATTAATTCAACAGATATATTAACCAAAACCAACAATTATGAAATTATTAAATCGTGGGCTACTCATCTTAGTACTAGCTCTATTTACATGTAACATTTCTTTTGCTCAAGAAGAAAAAAAAGAAGATGCTCCAATAATGTTTAGTGTACACACTGACAATGTCAAGTTTGCTATGATGCCACAGTATGAGAAGCTTGCGAAACAATTGAAAGAAAACTGCGAAAAACACAATGTACAAGGTGTCGATTGGACAGCTATTAGTATAGAAGATGGACGCTATGTGTTTGTATCTCAAATAGAAAACATGGCTGAATTAGATAAGAATATTTTTGCTGAACTTTTTGAAAAAATGGGTAAAGAAGCTGCTGGTGCTATGTTTGACAAAATGGATGAATGCTATGATTCACATAGTAATAGTATAACGCACTATATACCTGCATTATCTTACCATCCTGAAGGGTATTCTTCTGAAGGAAAAAACCATCGCGAGTATCATTTTTTATACTATGCACCAAAAGACGGAAAAGCAATGGGAGAAGCTATGGAAGGTGTAAAAAAGTTATTTGAAGCTAAAGGTGTTAAAAATGGCTATAGTGTTTATCATAGTGGATTTGGCAGTGAGGAAAGTTATTTTATGGTGTCGATTGCAGGAACTAGCGATATGTCTATCGCACAAGGAGGTATGGAAAATGATAAACTTTTAGGAGATGAAAAAGATGCAACTTTCTTTAATGTTATCAAATTGACAACAAAATATGATCAGGTTGAAGGAACTATTCGTCCTGACTTGAGCTACTATCCAAAAAAATAATTACCGAACTTATTACTTACTGTAAATGCAAAAAACCCTTCGTAATTTGAAGGGTTTTTTTATAGACAAGCAAATCTATAAGCCGAATTCTGTACTCTAATAAAAGAGTCCTTATCATTTATCTGAGTTTACTGTTACCAGCACACTTTAGCTGCCTACCCTCTAGCATCGAACGTGCCGTTCTCAAACGCTAGTTTACATGACATTGCACCGCATAGAGTTTACCTGGTTTCACTACAGCATGACCTGTACATTCTTTCTGTTGCACTTTTCCTAATCTTTCGACCGATGGCTGTTAACCATTATGCTGCACTATGGTGTTCGGACTTTCCTCCATTCGATAAATCGAACAGCGATAAGGCGATTTACTTAGGCGCAAAAGTACATAAATTGTTAATAACTAGTCTTAAATATAACAGACTTAATTCTTAATTTTGAGTTGATTTTTTAACTTTGTTAAGCTAAAAGTTCAGTGTTGAAAAATACTGAATTAAATTCAGCATATGATGGAACACTTCGTAGTATCAGCTCGCAAATACAGGCCTCAAACGTTTAATGACGTTGTAGGTCAGCAAGCTATTACGAATACGTTAACCAATGCTATAAATCATAATCATTTAGCGCAAGCGCTTTTATTTACTGGACCTCGCGGTGTTGGCAAAACAACTTGTGCTCGAATTTTAGCTAAAATGATTAATAGTGATGGTACAGAGAAAGGTGACGAGGATTTTGCTTTTAATATATTCGAATTAGATGCTGCTTCAAACAACTCTGTTGATGATATTAGAAGCTTAACAGATCAGGTAAGAATACCTCCGCAGATTGGAAAATATAAAGTCTATATAATTGATGAGGTGCATATGTTGTCTCAAGCTGCATTCAATGCATTTTTGAAAACGCTTGAAGAGCCTCCAAAACATTGCATTTTCATTTTAGCAACGACTGAAAAGCATAAAATTATACCTACCATTTTGTCGCGTTGTCAAATTTTTGACTTCAAGCGTATAACTGTTAAAGATGCCAAAGCTTATTTAAAATATATTGCTAAAGAACAAGGCGTCACAGCTGAAGATGATGCCTTACATATTATAGCTCAAAAGGCTGATGGCGCAATGCGTGATGCCTTATCTATTTTTGATCGTGTGGTTAGTTTTTCTGGTAAGACCTTAACACGTCAAGCTGTTACAGAAAATTTGAATGTTTTAGATTACGAAACTTATTTTACGAGTACCGATCTAATATTAAATAACAAAATCCCAGAATTGCTATTACAATTCAATGCTACTTTATCTAAAGGTTTTGATGGACACCATTTTATATCAGGACTTGCATCTCATTTTAGAGATTTGTTAGTTTGTAAAAACCCTCAAACCGTGGAACTTCTTGAAGTTGGAGAAGACACAACCAATAAATACCTTGAGCAATCGCAAAAAACTTCTCAAGGATTTTTGCTAAAAGGTATTGAACTCGCAAATGAATGTGATCTCAAATATAAAAGCAGCAAAAATCAACGACTACTTGTTGAATTATGCCTTATGCAATTAGCCTCTATCACTTATGATGGAGAAAAAAAAAATAGCAGTCGTTTCATAATTCCTCCTTCTTACTTTAGAACCAAGGGCATCACTCCTATTCCTGTTAATATTCCAGATGTACCAATTAAACAGAAAGCGCGCATTGAAATTCCAAGTCCGGAACCAATTAAAGACGTAGAATTAGAATCTGCAGTTGTAGCAGAAAGCCAACCCAAAATTGCATTAAAAAAGGATAGCACAAGGACATCTGGTCTTTCCTTAAGAAGTATTCGAGCAAAAAAAGAGCATCAAATCAGACAAATGGAAGTCATCATTGATGAGGATGATTTGCCAAAAGAAGAATTTACCGTTGAAAATTTCATGAAAGCTTGGGAGGCTTACATTTCTAATTTGAACAAAAAGGGTGAAAAAATTATGGCTTCTATTTTGGAAATGGATGTTCCAAAGCTCAATGGAACAGACATTGGACTTATATTCCCTAATGAAACTTTGAAAATAGAATTGGAAAGAGCACAATTCCCATTAATGGAATTTTTACGTAAATCGCTCCGGAATTATGATTTAAAATTGCGGATATCTGTTAATGAAGAATTAGATAAAAAATACATCTATAATTCTAAGGAGAAGTATGAAAAATTAAAAGAAAAAAATCCAAATATTGAACTCTTAAAGAAATCATTTGGCTTAGATATTAATTAGCATGAAAAAAATCATCTTCATAATTAGCCTATTTACGCTCTTGTTTATGAGTTGTGATGGTAGACAAAGCTCTAAAGAATCAATTGAGAAAGCAGTGACAGAATATACTAAGAATCAAACTTCATCTGATTTAATAAATTACTATCCTAAACAGTATACAGAAACATCAAAGGACACCTTAATAGGAAAACAATTATTAGTCAAGGTTAGGAATTATTCATTAATGCATCAAAATGTTTTAATAGCTTCTAATAAAACGAATCGCAGTAGTCGAACAGATTATCATCGAGTATTTGAATCTGAAATCTCAATTCAATTTGCAACAAAACAGGTCTATAATACACTCATTACTACTGAAAAATTTAAACCTATTCATTCTGACCTATTTTGGGACAATGCAACCTTAGAACATGTATGGTTAAATCAGGCTGAAACAAATTCAAAATTCGCTCGTTTTCATATTTCCTTTATAAACCCACAAACGAATAATTATAAGTTATTTCAAATGGTTGTTGATATGGAAGGCAAAGAACAATTTAATTTAATAGAAGAGAGTTAATATGCTTGGTTTAAAATTACCTACAGATCCGCGTTGGGTCAATATTGTTGAAAAAAATATAGAAGACATTCTTACAGATCATGCGTATTGCGAGCAAAAAGCCGCAAGTACCGCCATTTCTTTGATTGTTAGTTTTCCTGAATATACAGAATTAATCCAGGAAATGATTGCCTTAGTCAAAGAAGAAATTTCGCATTTTAAGATGGTTCATGATAGAATAATAGCCAATGGATGGACACTTGGTCGTGATAGAAAAGATGATTATGTCATACAATTGGTGAAATTTTTCCCAAAAGGTGGCAGTAGAACTACACAGCTGGTACATCGACTATTATATGCAGCTCTAATTGAAGCGCGAAGTTGCGAGCGTTTTAGATTGCTATCTGAAGAATTAAAGGATAAAGAATTGGCTGAATTTTATAGAAATCTTATGGTAAGTGAAGCCAATCATTATACCATGTTTTTAGGGTTTGCAAGACAATATGGCAATCGCGAAGACGTTGATAAAAAGTGGCTACAGCTTCTAGACTATGAAGCTGAAATCATGAAAGATTTAGGCAAATCAGAAACCATCCATGGTTAATCAAGCATAAAAAAACTCTAACACTTGTATGCTAGAGCTTTAAATATTTATAAATAAATTGATTAATAGTTATATTTTATAGTTCAATCCGAATTGCCAAACTGCATTTTTTGCCTCAGGTAAAAGTTCGTCATCAAATACATTCGAAAACCCATAGTTATATCGTGCATCAATAGACCAATCACCAAAAAGGTTGATCTCAACTAGACCTACACCCGAAAACACTAAATTCTTGAAACCATCATCATTTGCATGAACTTTTAAACCTAATTGAGGTCCAACGCCAATAGATATTCTATCGATTAGACTATATTTTAAAAGTACTGGTAAGTTTAAATAATCATTCGCAAAATTCTCATGATTAGAGCCTTCCGTAGAAAATTGCAATTCTGGAGCAACAGAGAGTGTTTCTGTTAAACCATATTCTGCATAAACACCAAAAACAAAACCATTTCTATGTTTATTTTCATTAATTGGTACATCTTTATAATCTAGGTTCGAGATTGTTATTCCACCTCTTACGCCATACTTTGAGTCTTGAGAAAAACTAAGTGTAGTTATAAATAGGACCACTAGGGTAGTTACTAATGTTTTCATAATGTATAATGATTTGAGACTTCGAATATAAATTGAAAAAAATGAAACCACCCTAAATATTAGCTATGTAACATTAAAAATTAGATAAACTGCTTAATTATTGCAAGATAAGACTAGAAACTGTACCAAAATGGATACTCTTAATTATTCCATCTGAAAGCCCTATTTTAGGTACATACATATCTTTTGCACCACTCCACTTCATTGCTGATAAATAAATCTTTGTTGCAGGTATAATAACATCCGCACGATCCTGATTTAAATCAAGCTCTGTGATTCGCTCCTCATAAGAATAAGATTGGAGTTTATAATAATAGCTTGTTAAGTAGAAATAGGTCAGCGGTTTACCTACAACTTTTCCTGAAATTTTAAATATTTTATTAATATTCCCTCCAGATCCTATCAGGTCTATTTTATCATATTTATGTGTTTGTTGCTTAATCCATTGTTCTAAATTTGACCAAGACTCTTTTGTAACAATGTCATTTAGCAACCTCACAGTTCCAATTTTGAATGATTTTGAAGCTACAATTTTCCCATGTTGTATAACAGAAAATTCGGTGCTTCCACCTCCAACATCAACATATAGATACGTTTTATTAGCATCTATATACGAATGTAAATCAGTTGCAGCAATTATAGAGGCTTCCTCCTCTCCATCAATAATATCAATATCAATATTTGCCTGTTCCGAAATCAGTTTTGCAATTTCAGAACTGTTACCAGCTTCTCGCATGGCTGAAGTTGCACATGCCTTATATTTAACAACTCCATGAGATTTCATGAGAAGTCGAAATGCCATCATAGTATCAAGCAATCGCCGTTCACTTTCTTTCGAAATACACTGATTTATAAAAACATCGGCTCCTAAACGAATTGGAACTCTTACCAATGAACTCTTCTTAAATTGGGTAGGTTTCCCTTTTTGCTCAATAATATTAGAAATTAATAATCTAACAGCATTTGAACCAATATCAATAGCTGCGTATTTTTTAATTGAAAGCATTTTAATTCTGTGTCTTTTTTAGATAATAGTCATAAGTTGCAAATTGTGATCTTACTTTCGGCAAATCATTTTGTTTATACTGATTGTTCTGAGTGTCATTTAACAATCTCGCTTTTACATTATCATTCCAACATATATTAAACGTATCAATCAATTCTTTTTTGATTTCATTATCATAGATAGGGCAACTAACTTCTACTCTATTTTCAATGTTTCTTGTCATCCAATCAGCAGACGAAATGTAAATATCTTCAACGTCATTATTGCAGAATACGTAAAGCCTAGTATGTTCTAAAAACTTATCAACTACACTAATAATTTCAATATTTTCACTCATTCCTTTTATACCTGGTATGAGACAGCAAATGCCTCTAACAATCATCTGTATTTTTACCCCTGCATTGCTCGCTTCATATAATTTGTCAATCATTTTATAACTCGAAATACTATTCAATTTTAATTTTATATAAGCCGGTTTCCCTAATCTAGAATTTTCAATCTCCACATCGATAAGAGCAAATAATTTCGACCTTGTATAATGTGGTGACGTTATTATATGTTTATAACGGTAAATTCTATAATTGACTTCAAAAAAGTTGAATAATTTATTTATATCCTTCAATATTTTTTGATTGGCAGTAAACAGTGTATAATCCGTATAAATTTTGGCCGTCGATTCATTAAAATTACCAGTACTTACAATACCATATCTTTTAATTTTATTGTTTTCTTGCCGTTCAATAACACACATTTTACTATGCACTTTTAATCCTGGAACACCAAAAAGTAAATTTACGCCTTCAGCCTCCATTTGTTCAGCGTAATCTATATTTGCTTGTTCATCAAATCTGGCCTGAATTTCAATTGAAACAGTAACTTTTTTTCCATTTTTAGCAGCATTAATCAAAGAACTTGCAACATGTGAAATCTCTGCTAACCTATAAATTGTAATCTTAATAGTCTTTACCTGCGGATCTAGTGCTGCTTCTCTAAGGAATTTTACTACATAGGAAAACGTATGATATGGTGTATATAATAAATAATCTTTGTTAGCTATTGCAGTGAATATACTGCTTTTAAGACTCAAGCCTTTAACTGGTAGTGGTGCGATTTTATCGTATAATAAATCCGTTCTCCCTAAACTTGGAAAGCCCATATAATCACGTCTATTGTGATAACGACCCCCAGGAATAACACTATCAAAGGAGTCAATTCCCATTTTTGACATTAGGTAATGCAAAGATTCACTATCAATTGTTTTGTCATATACAAAACGAACCGGTTCTCCTGTTTGTCGATCTTTTACACTATCAGAAATTTTTGCAATAAAACTCTTACTCAAATCACTTTCAAAATCTAATTCACCATCTCTAGTGATTTTGATCATATGTGTTGTAATACTATCATAATTGAAAATACTAAAGATGTCATCTAGACAATAGCGAAGCAAATCATCAATCAAAATAATATAATTATTAGATCCTTTCTTTGGCAGAACAACAAAGCGATCAATGGAACGTGGAATTTCAATTAAAGCGTATTGTTTTTCATTATTTGCAAATAGCATCTTAACGGCCAAATAGGCAGCACTGTCCTTTAATGTTGACAATTCAACATCATCATTTAAAATTATGGTTACTAAAGCGGGACTAACATGTTCAACAAAATATTGCTTTATAAAGGTCTTTTGGGATTCATCGATTTGAGTTTCATTTACAAAATAAATATCTTCTTCTTCTAGCATCTTCTGAATATTATGAAGAATATCCAGACTTTCACTTTGCTGTTTTATAACAACTTGTGTAATTATTTCAAGTAATTCGCTAGCCTTTATTCCTCCCAATTCACTTTTTCCAGCCTTTCCTGCTTCATAAATCCGCTTTACTGTAGCATATCGAACTTTGAAAAACTCATCTAGGTTATTTGAAAATATTCCTAAAAATCGAAGTCGTTCTATTAATGGAACAGATTCATCACCTGCTTCTTGTAAAACTCTTGCGTTAAACTGCAACCAGCTCAACTCTCTATTTATATAACTGTTTTTTTCTTTTATCATTAACCCTACCAAATTAGTAGTTACAAATATATTCTAATTAATCGTATAAATAATCCTCCCTCATATTTATTGAAAAATCAACAATTTCAGGACAATAAGCCATTTATTTTCATAAAAACACGAGTAAATTGTCCATTATGGACCAACTTTTGCTTTTGGCAGTCTTGCCAAATTAAAATATTCAAAAGGCTTTTCTATTTGAAATTACTAACGACTAATGAAGATCAATATAATTAACTTTTTAAATGCTTTGGGAAAATTACTAAACCTGTAATACCTCGATTTAATGCATCCCAAGAGTCTACATCAAAGTCTATTTTTACTAATCCACTTGTAGGTAGATTGTCTATATATTGACTTCCTAATTTGTTAACTAAAGACGTAAATGCATGATTATGGCCAAAAATCATAGCATTAGAATAGGCATTGTTTAAATTTCTTACAAAATTCATTACACTCGTACCCCCAAAATCGTATATTTCTTCATGGATTTGAATTAAATCAGGAGAAATACGCAGGTTTTTTGCAAAAATATTACACGTGCTTATAGCACGATTCGCCGGACTTGAAATCACACAATCTGCAGTAAACAAGGTGGTTTCAAACTGTTTAGAGACCATATTCGCATCTCTTATTCCACGACTTTTAAGTGGTCTATCTTTGTCACTTACATCATACTCCCATGACGATTTCCCATGTCTAATAAATACGAGTGTCTTCATAATTTTAATCGATTAAGTGCAAATTTTTACGATAAAATGTTGCATAAGTCCGTTTTAACGAGTATTTTCGTCTCTTTAACATTTATATTTGTGAAACAATTTAGTTATCAGTTGCTTTGCTATATATAAAATTAATGTAAATGACCCCAAATCAAACATATATTAATAAATCCATTTCAGCGTTGGTTTCCAATGCTCTTCCCTCAAATGACATAATAATTTCTCTTAGGCAATTGATGCTTAGGCGTACTTATATATGAGCATAATCAAATTTTAAAATAATCGCTTAGCGATATAACAGTATATAAGTTTAGCAATAAACAAACAAATTTAATTAATCCCATTAACTAATATAAGGGCTTATGAAAACAAATACTTATAGAATTATGTTAAAAAATTCTTTGGTGCTTTTACTATTAATAGTACAAGGGTTTGCTTTTGGACAAACAAAAGAATCAGATGACTGGTCAAAAACCAGCAAGTATTCTGAAAAGGAATTAAATGATTATATGGAAATTCTTGAAAAAAGAGCCGTAATATATAATCAGAAAAAAAATCAAGTTGGTCAAAACCAAAGAGCGGCGGTAACCAACCCAGTAGGAACTTGTAATGTTATTACCTGTGGTTCCTTTGATATGTCCGATACAACTCCTAATAATAATAATTCATCGGATTTTCAAACGGCAGTTGATGGTAGTACGTACTCTGACGATGTTGTTTATAACTGTTGGAATGACACCGGTACTGTAGATTATTCTGAAGGACAATATATATCTTACTCAAATGAAGATGCGAATGTCGATACTCCAGCAATAATATCACCTTCCCCAGATGGTGGAGGGTTTTCTATTTTTTCTTATAAAAATGAGAGAATTGAACAAAACTTAACTGTACTTCCAAATGCAACGTATAGAATGTGTTTTGAAATTGCTGTTATTCCACGTTATAGTAATAATGACGGTGATTTTGTTGAATTTATTCCCAACTTAAACTTTGGTATAGGCTCAGGTGGTAATCAATTAACTGACCCACTTACTTATACACATAGTGATTTAAATATACATCCTGCTTCAGATTTTCCAACAACACTTTCTACCAATACTTCTGGTCCTTTTCAAAATTCAGGAGGATGGACAGAAATTGATCCATTTTGGGAAACGGTTTGCATCACATTTCAATCTGATAATTCAGGAACAGTTAATGTATTTTACAGAACTGGAGATCCTGGTAGATCCGTTGTATTAGTTGATGGACTTAGACTTAGTCTTGAGGGCTATGCAGTACCTCCTACTTTAACTGTAGCTTCAATTGAAACTACCGATGGAACAGACACTTTTTGTGGCCCTTTTTCGGTTGATTTAGATAGTTATGTAACCTCTACAGGACCTGCTGGTTCTGTTTTAACATGGAGTACAGATCCAGATCCATTAGTACTTGGATCTCATTTTTCCAATACAGTTGTTAATACGCCTGGAAGTTATTATGTGTTTTATTATAATCTGGATGATGGATGTGCATCACCTGCGGCTTCATTAGATTTAGTTATTTCTGATTTAGCAGCCGGACCTGGTTCTCAAATAAATGTAGATTGCGAAGGAAACGCTACAGGCTCTATAACCGCTGAAACTATTGGAGGAGCACCTCCTTATACTTATTCAATAAATGGAAATACTCCTCAGGCATCAAATATATTTAACAATTTAGTGGCCGGAGATTATACAATTACGATAACAGACAGTAATGATTGTGTTGTAACTGCAGATTATACTATAACAGCTGACGATACTGAAGATCCGACGGCTTCGGATCTTAATCCTATTAGCGTGCAATGTAATGATGACGTACCAGCGAATAATATTGAAGATGTATATGATGAGGCTGATGATGTTACTTTAAATCCTACGGTAACTTTTGTATCAGATATATCTGATAATTTAAGTTGTCCAGAGACTATAACAAGAACTTATAGTGTTACTGATGAATGTGGCAATTCAATAACAGTCACCCAAATAATTACTGTAAATGATACTATTGATCCAGCATTGACGCTTCCTGCTGATGTGACTGTAGAATGCCCAGATCCTACTGATCCGGCTGCTACAGGTACAGCTACAGGTTCTGATAATTGTGGGAATGTAGTGATTACATCTATCGATTTAATTACGCCTTCCGTACCCACTGATTGTCCACGTGAATTTACAATTACAAGAACTTGGACAGTGACCGATGATTGCGGTAACTCGACATCCTTAGATCAAACCATTACCGTGGTGGATACTACTGACCCATCACTAACAATACCTGTTGATGCAACAGTAGAATGTACGGATCCTACTGATCCTACTGCTACGGGCACAGCAACAGGTTCTGATACATGTAGTGATGTAGTCATCACGTTTGTTGATGTTTCTAGTGCTACTTGTGGTAATACGGAAACAATAACACGTACTTGGTCGGCAACCGATGATTGCGGTAACACAACCTCTTTAGATCAAACAATAACAGTGGTCGATACAACTGCGCCTTCATTAACAGTGCCTGCCGATGCAATTGTAGAATGTACTGAATCTACAGATCCTGCTTCTACAGGTTCTGCTACAGGTGCTGACACTTGTGGATCAGTCGCGATTACTTTTAGTGATGTTTCTGCTGCTAACTGTGGTAATACGGAAACAATAACACGTACTTGGACGGCTACTGATGAATGTGGTAACACCATATCTTCAGATCAGACAATTACAGTGGTAGATACAACACCACCAACTATTGATATTTCTCCATCATTTAAAAAAGTTGAATGTGATGGATCAGGTAATACAGCTGAATTACAGTTCTGGTTAAATAATAATGGTAGCACTGGTATAGCCTCAGATTCATGTGGGTCAGTTACTTGGTCTCATGATTTTACTGGTCTTTCTGATGACTGTGGTGAAACAGGATTTGCCTTAGTAACGTTTACTGCTACTGACGCCTGTGGTAATAGCACATCTGCTACAGTTCAGTTTACTATTGAAGATATAACACCACCATCGATAACAATACCAGCTGATGTTACCGTAGAATGTACAGAATCCATAGATCCGGCAAATACTGGAACTGCTACAGGTACTGATACTTGTGGTTCTGTAACTATTTCTTTTGCCGATGCGTCTACTCCAAATTGTGGTAATACAGTAACAATAATTCGTACTTGGACAGTTACTGATGAATGTGGTAATGAAAATTCAGCAAATCAAACAATAACCGTAGTTGATACTACGCCTCCATCGTTAACTTTACCTGCGGATGCTACTGTAGAATGTACGGATCCTACCGATCCTGCTGCTACGGGAACTGCTACAGGTGCTGATACTTGTGGTACAGTCGCGATTACATTTAGTGATGCTTCTGCGGCTAACTGTGGAAATACTGAAACAATAACGCGTACTTGGACCGCTACGGATGCATGTGGGAACGCAACATCTTTAGACCAAACAATAACTGTAGTTGATACTACGCCGCCATCGTTAACTTTACCTGCGGATGCAACTGTAGAATGTACGGATCCTACCGATCCTGCTGCTACTGGTTCAGCTACTGGTTCTGATACTTGTGGTACAGTTGCGATTACTTTTAGTGATGTGTCTACTGCTAACTGTGGTAATACTCAAACAATATCACGTACTTGGACGGCTACGGATCAGTGTGGGAACACAACGTCTTCTGACCAAATAATTACTGTGGTTGATACAACACCTCCTTCATTAACGTTACCTGCGGATGCAACTGTAGAATGTACGGATCCTACCGATCCTGCTGCTACTGGTTCAGCTACAGGGGCTGATACCTGTGGTACAGTCGCGATTACTTTTAGTGATGCCTCTGCTGCTAATTGTGGTAATACTCAAGCAATAACACGTACTTGGACGGCGACGGATCAGTGTGGGAACACAACGTCTGCTGACCAAATAATTACTGTGGTTGATACAACACCTCCTTCATTGACGTTACCTGCGGATGTAACTGTAGAATGTACGGATCCTACCGATCCTGCTGCTACTGGTTCAGCTACAGGGGCTGATACTTGTGGCACAGTCGCGATTACTTTTAGTGATGTGTCTGCTGCTAACTGTGGTAATACTGAAACAATAACACGTACTTGGACCGCTACGGATGCATGTGGGAACGCAACATCTTTAGACCAAACAATAACTGTAGTTGATACTACGCCGCCATCGTTAACTTTACCTGCGGATGCTACTGTAGAATGTACGGATCCTACCGATCCTGCTGCTACGGGAACTGCTACAGGTGCTGATACTTGTGGTACAGTTGCGATTACCTTTAGCGATGCCTCTGCTGCTAACTGTGGTAATACTGAAACGATAACACGTACTTGGACGGCTACAGATGAATGTGGGAACACAACGTCTTCTGACCAAATAATTACTGTGGTTGATACAACTGCGCCTTCATTAACGTTACCTACGGATGCAACTGTAGAATGTACGGATCCTACTGATCCTGCTGCTACTGGTTCAGCTACAGGTGCTGATACCTGTGGTACAGTCGCGATTACTTTTAGTGATGTGTCTGCTGCTAATTGTGGTAATACTCAAACAATAACACGTACTTGGACGGCGACGGATCAGTGTGGGAACACAACGTCTTCTGACCAAATAATTACTGTGGTTGATACAACTGCGCCTTCATTAACGTTACCTGCGGATGCAACTGTAGAATGTACGGATCCTACCGATCCTGCTGCTACTGGTTCAGCTACAGGTTCTGATACTTGTGGTACAGTTGCGATTACCTTTAGCGATGTGTCTACTGCTAACTGTGGTAATACGGAGACTATAACACGTACTTGGACGGCGACGGATCAGTGTGGGAACACAACGTCTTCTGACCAGATAATTACTGTGCTTGATACAACACCTCCTTCATTA